>Ga0316198_10000347_pt1 | contig 23782 bp, 20 predicted proteins | sample OudBieAanoxic_MG_FD_204935 | JGI IMG/M metagenome (GOLD analysis project Ga0316198, IMG submission 204935) | Coastal sediment microbial communities from Oude Bieten Haven, Netherlands - site A anoxic | ecosystem: Environmental > Aquatic > Marine > Coastal > Sediment | place: Netherlands...
AGGGCAGGAATCACTCGCCAACGTGGACGACGGGGTCGAAGTAGAAAGGTTGCTGAATCGCCATCTGCTTCTGTTGCTGGATGCTGGATGCTGGATGCTGGATGCTGGATGCTGGATGCTGGATGCGCCAAGATGATGATTTTTCCGTATGCTATGTCAACCAGGGCGGGTGGGTGGATCTAGTATCCAGGATCTAGCATCTGGTCAGGGCAGTATCTGAACATCGCCCGCGCAATGAAAATCCCCGGGGAGCAATGCCATGAACGACCGCAAATACCGACATCACGGCTACCAGGACGACGATCGGGACCGCGATCCGCAGAAGAAACGGGAACGCCCGAAGACCGATGGTGTTCGTCGATACGACAGTGCACCTCGTGGGCGCGGTCTAGGTGCACCCACCAAAGTGTCTTTCAAGTGTGCCCGATGCGGACACGAATTGGCCCTACCAGAGATCGCCACCGACACCAGCTGCACGTCCTGTGGGGACGCCCTGCATTCGTGTGCGAACTGTACGTTCTTCAACACCGGGTCGCGTTTCGAATGCCAAAAGCCGATTGCCAAGCGAGTTGAGAGCAAGGCGAAGGGCAACGACTGCAAATTTTTCAAACCGAAAGCGGTTCGCGATCTCAAGGTCGAAACACCCGGAGGATCATCCAACGACCCAAGGGCGGCGTTTGACGCGCTCTTCAAAAAATAAGACTCACGAGCGCTTCTCGCTTCGGCGAGTCCAACGTCGCCTGGCCGCTTGAAGAGAACTCTCTCACTCGAATAGGGAGGCCGGCTTCAGCAGCTTTGGAACCGCCAAGACGCCAAGAACGCAAAGTCATAAATTAACTCCGCGCCTTCTTTGCGCTCTTTGCGTCTTTGCGTTAACAACGTTTTTGAATCCTGCAGCCCGCATCAAGAAGCACCCAGAAATCCGATTAGCCCTTAATGCGCTCTTCAAGAAGAAAGGCCCGACGTCGCCGGTCACAGGTGTCGTCGACGCGGCTCGCGCGTCTCACGGGAGCAATGGTGGCACCGGTGTCGTCGACGCCCCAACGCGCGTCTCACTGCGGGTGTCGTCGATGCGGCATCGCGCGACTCTTTGAGGCTACCCTTTCGAGCCGCTGGTAGTGATGGTTTCCAGGCCGTGGGCGTTGGGTCCGGTCTCTTCCTTGCGCAGCATGACGGCGAAGAAGAGCGCCAGAAAACCGAGGATGCTGAATGCCCACATCCCCGCAATATGGCCCGCGGGGTTTTCAGCGCTCGCCTGATAGTGGTCGTTCAAAAACCCGATGACCAGCGGCACCGCCATGACACCGAGCTGTTGGATCAGGGTCATGACAGCATAGGCCGTTCCAAGTCGCTTCTCGTCAACGATGTAGGCAACCGAGGGCCACATCACCGCGGGAATCAATGAGAAAGCGATCCCCATCATGGCGATCGGTACCCACAAAGGCGTCACGTGGTAGGCCATCATCAGAAAGACCGGCATCATCAGGAACGAACCAAAGGCCATGAACAGCGCCCGTTTCCCCACCTTGTCTACCAGAAGCCCGAAGAGCGGCGTGGCGAACATGGCAGCCAGCGGGAGCACACTGTTGAATTGACCCGCAGTTTCGCGGGTCATCTCCCATGCTTCCATGAAGAACTTGATGGAGAAGCCCCGGAACGGGAAGATCGCGGAGTAGAAGGTCACGCAAAGAGCCACCACAAACCAGTACGACTTGGTGAATCGGAAGAGGTCCGAAAGTACCAACTTGTCGGTCTCGCCCGCCTCACCGAGGCCATAACGGCGACTTGCGCGCGCCTCGAGGGCGCCATAAGCAACTGCGGATACCACGACAAGCGTTCCGATCGCAGCCGCGATGATGAGCGGACCTCGCCAGCCCACAAAGGCCGACGGAACCCACGTGGGCATCCAGTCGGCTGAAAATGAGCCGAGGCGAGCGATGGTCAGATTGATGCCAAAGGCAAAACCGAGCTCCCGGCCCTTGAACCACTTGGCGAGGGCGCAGGTGATGGCAACGATCAGAGGTTCGGAACCGAGTCCGAGGAGGAACCGGGCTGCCACCATGACCCAGAAATCCGATGTCATCACCATCAAGATCCCGGCAAATGTGCAGATGGCACCGAAGATGATGGTCGACTTGACGGTGCCGTATTTGTCGATGATCACTCCGCCGAGCAACAGAACGATGACCGCCGCCAAACTGTAGACCGAAAACAGCATCCCGTAGTTCGCATCGCTGAAACCGAGCTCCGATTTCAGAAGATCGGCGATGGGGGCAATGGAGTCGTAGACGTAGTAATTGGCAAACATCGCCAAGCTGATCACGACTAGCACCACCCAGCGGTACATCGGCGAGGGCTGCGGCGCGAGCGGCTCAACGACGGCCTGTTGATCTGTCATGAACAACTCCTTTAACGCAACGTTGACAAGGCATTGTAGCGGCACCGGAAGGTTACATAGCCACCTGGTGTTATAATAAGTCGATTCATCCGTGGCGCCATGGCGACCGCGGTCGCCGGAGGGCCCCCGGACATTGCTGACCCGAAGAAAATTCCTTAAGAGTGCCAGTTTGACCGCAGCCGGAACGTTCGGCTTTGCCGGCTACGGCTTTTCCAACGCTCTCGACCTCCCCGGCGTGCGGCAGCGGCGGATTGATCTGCCCAATCTTCCAGCGGAGTGGGAAGGGCTCAGGATCCTCCAGATCTCTGATGTGCATGCCGGACCGTACATGGACGCGGACCGAATGATGCGGATGCGCGACATGGCGGGCAGTCTCGATCCCGACATCATTGTTTTTACCGGAGATCAGATGGATCGCCGCGATTCCGACGCCGACATATTTGTGCAGGGATTCTCCGGGATTTCAGCACCAATGGGCGTGTGGGGCATTCTCGGCAACCATGATCACTTCATCGACCCGAAGCGTTCGGAATGGGCGCTCGAGGCGGCAGGAATCAAGCCACTGATCAACAGTGCCGTGACGTTCGAACGTTCGGGCGCCTCTCTGGCCCTGATCGGCGTCGAGGATCTGCAGGCGCGGGACGGACGGGCAGCGGATTTCTCTGTGATCGAAAAGTACCCGACGTCGTTTAGGGCCTGCCTCTGCCACCAGCCTCAGGGCTGGCACCAGGCGGCGGCGGCCGGCGCCCACCTCACGCTCTCCGGCCACACCCATGGCGGCCAGATCGCGCTCACCGGTCGCAACCTCAATGTCGCCCGTTTCAGCACTCGCTATGTCGCAGGCCCGTACCGCCGCGAAGGGGCCTTTCTCTACGTGTCGCGGGGCGTCGGCGTCGGCGCCGTACCGGTGCGAGTCGGCGCACCACCCGAGATTGACCTGCTGACCTTGCGCAGCACTGCGGCCAGCAAGAGCGTGGCGGCGTAGCGGTCAGCCACTCCCCATTAAGAGCGCTTCTCGCGTCGCATCCTTTGAGGAGCGCTTCCCGCTTCGGCGAGTCAGGTGCCACCTTCACCATTGTCATCGGCGCGCTCGGGACGGCAGGGCGACAATGACAATGGTGAAGGTGGCACCGGTGTCGTCGACGTCCCTTCGCGCTTCTCATTGGGGGTAACTACATCGGGTACAGACCGCTGTCGCGGGTGGGTGCGGCGCCAGAAAACCCGCCACCACCTTCGTCGCCCATTTCCTCTTCGAGGGCGTCTCCGAGCTCCTCTTCGACCTTCTCGGGATCTTCTCCGGCCTCCAGACGGCGGATCATCTCCTCCATCGCCGGAGTCACCGGCTCGCCGGCAATCTCGGTCATCTTGCGGACCGCGGCCGCCATCGCCCTGGGATCATTTTCATCCATGCCTTCAAGTTCCGAGGCAAACCGCATCATCTCTTGTTCCATCCGGGGATCGTCAAGGCCGGCGCCCGCATCGTCACCCTGGCCCGCCGATGCCTTGTGCGCTGTCGCTACCCCGAAACTCGACGGCACCCGCCGCAAATCGGCGTTGCTGCACTTGGGACATTCTGGGACCTTTTCTGTCGCTACTCTGAAGGAGTGAAAACTGAAGATCTTGTTACAGGACGCACAGAGAAATTCATATACCGGCATTACCCACCTCCGTCACTGGCGCCACCTCTCCACGAGAGGACCTGGTATCCATCGAGACCGGCCTCCACCAGAAACTTGGGGTCGATTCGCAGAGCAAGCTCGACCGTCCCATCGCCGAATCGCCGCGCAAGCTGGTGCGGCATCGAAACTGCTCTTCGAACCAACTCTGCTTCCTCCAGCGGCACCCGAAGGATCGCGACCCCGGGAGCCGTCAGCAATGCAGCACGAATCACCGCACGAAGCTGTCCGATCCCGTCGCCGGTGAGGGCCGACACTGCGATCGAACCGAATGGTCTGCCGCCGGAACCGTTTGCTATGGAGCCGAGAAGGTCGATCTTGTTTCGAACAACCAGGGTGTGATCCCGATCCACGTCGAGACCGTCGAGCACCTCCTGTCCAACCCGGAGGTGTTCCTCCCATGCCGGGTGGGTCGCATCGACAACGTGGAGCACGAGATCTGCGTCGGTAGCCTCCTCGAGAGTTGAGCGAAAAGGCGCTACGAGGTCGTGGGGTAGCTTTCGAATGAAACCGACCGTATCGGTGAGAACTGCAGTCACCTCCTCACCCAACGCTACCCTCCGCGCACGCGGGTCGAGAGTGGCGAAGAGCCTGTCCTCCACCACGACTTCGGCTCGTGTCATGCGGCGGAAAAGCAGTGACTTGCCGGCGTTTGTATAGCCGACGATGGCCACGGTCGGAAGGTCGTCTCGTCGCTCGCGGCGAAGACGCCGATCCCGCTCGATGACCGCCAACTTACCGCGGAGCTGGGCCATGCGGCGGTTGATCAACCGGCGGTCGATCTCGAGTTGGGTCTCGCCGACGCCACGCGTACCGATGCCACCGGCCTGCCGAGAGAGGTGTCGCCAACGACGGGTAAGCCGCGGCAGCAAGTAGCTGAGTTGCGCCAGCTCAACCTGCGTCTGAGCTTCTCGGCTGCGTGCACGCAGAGCGAAGATGTCGAGGATTACTGCCGCGCGATCAAGCACCTTGACGTCGTCCGGGATTTCGCTTTCGATATTGCGCACTTGTGAGGCTGTGAGGTCCTCGTCAAATACCAGCGAAATGACGGCTTCGTCGGCACATCGATCGGCGATCCGCTGCAGAAAGCCCCTGCCGACCAGGGTGGCGGCCGCCGGTTTGGCCCTCTCCTGAATCTCTCGACCAACGACCTCACCACCTGCAGTGTCGACAAGCCGCTCGAGCTCGTCCAGGTGCTCCTCCACCACCGGACGCGGCAACCCCGGCACCACCAGACCAACCAGCAAGGTGCGCTCGCGCCCATCGCTGTTGAGTTCGTACATGGACTTTGGGCTCATTGATTAAGCGTCATCTTGGTGGAGATTCAGGAGAACCTTTTCGCTCGCCGCCAACGTCTCTTCAACATCCTTCGCGCCATGAGTACTGGAAATAAAGGCAGCTCGCCCGGGTTCCCGGGGTAGGAGGATTCCCTCCGATCGCAACAGGGTCGCAAAACGACGGTAGCCGTCGCTATCGGACGCCGCCAGTCCCCTTCCGTCCACAACCGGTTTGTCGACAAGATAAAGCGCGAAGATCGAACCGATCCGGTTGATCGTCAACGGCCATTCGAAGCGATCGGCGAGCTCGAGAAGGCCCTCGACGAGCTGATCGGTGCGCTTTTCGAGATGCTCATAGACCGCGTCATTTTTGAGAATCGAGAGAATGGCTTCGGCTGCGCTGAGGGCCACCGGATGCGGTGTCGGCAGCGGATCGAATCCATCGAGCGGCGACTGCTCGTCACGGAACGCTACCGCTCCGATGGGGAACCCTCCACCCAAGGCCGCACCATAGACTGCCGCATCGGGGATGATTCCGGCGAGCGCGCAAGCGCCACCACGATGGACGCGAAAACCCGACACGCGCTCATCCGCTATCAGTAAGACACAGTTGTCACGACAAGCCTCGGCGATCTCCTCGAGCACACCGTCTGGCGGTGGCACGACGCCGAAACGGCCCATCAAAGGGTCGACGATGAGCGCCGCGACCTTGGTGCTGCCGCTGGTGAGAGCGGCGAGGATCTTTGGCACGTCCCAGCCCCTGACTTTGCGGATAGGGTTTTCCTGTCCGATGGCGAACTCGGTCGGCGCTCCAACTTGCAGCGGCGCACCGCCATCAAGGGCCAGGAACCGTTTTTTTCCGGTTGTTTGGCGAGCCCACTGAAGGACGTGTCGGAAGGCATCGTCCTGGCTTCGGCAGAACCACCAACTCTCGGCCCACGGCAAAAATCGGCTCAGAGTTTCAGCGAGATCAATTTCTTGCGGAACATGGAACCCTTCCGGAATACCCCCGGCAAGGACCTTTCGGACCGCATCGAGGACAAACTGGTTGGCGTACCCGACGATAGTGGCTCCGCCGGCACCGATGTAGTCAATGTAGCCAACGTTGTCGACATCAAAAACTTTCGGCCCCTCGGCCTTCTGGGCAACCAACACACGGTCGGTGCCCGCGCGAAGAGCCGGCACCGAAACCGCTTTTTCAATCAATTCGTCTTGACGTCGACCCATAGCGTTCAGTAATCCTTCTCATCTTGGTCGCCGTCTCCCCAGAAAAAGAACCCTCGACACCGGGCGCTACAGAATGTCCGGCCGAAATCCAATTTCGAACAGTATTCGCAGTACCGCTGCATACAGATAAAGCACGTTTCCAGTTGGCTCTCGGGCACCTGGAGGCCGCACAGCGGACACTTCACCAATTCCTCTTCAGGTGATTCGATCTCCATCGTTTTGAGTATATCCGCATCCCGGCGGTGACGGTACCTTTCGAGCTAGACTCCGGCAAAGTCTGCCGCTATAGTACTCGGCTGGGCGGTGTAGCTCAGGGGTAGAGCAGGGGTCTCATAAGCCCTGTGCCGGTGGTTCAAGTCCACCCACCGCCACCAATTCCGGCCGGGATTCTTTGGGAGAATCCCGGCCGGAATTGGGTAAGATGACGCATGGTCCTCGCGAAATTTACGGAACACTTCCTGGCCACCTTCCCTGAGCTGGTCGGGCAGCGGGTACTGGCCGCCCTCTCTGGCGGTCCAGACTCAGTCGCTCTCCTTCACCTCCTAGGACGGGATGACCTCGCACTCAACCTCGAGGCTGCCCATGTCCACCACGGTGTCCGCGGTGAGGAGGCGGACCAGGACGCGTCATTCTGCGAGGCCCTCTGTGGCGAACTCGGAGTTCCCTTCCACCTCCTGCGTATCGATGGGAGGGCGCCTCATACCTCTGGACGCGAAGGGACCTGGCGTCGCCTCCGCTATCGCGCCCTACTCGCCCTCAAGCAGACCCACAGCTTCGATGCCATCGCCACCGGCCACCATTGCGACGACGTTGCGGAGGGGGTGCTGGTTCAGATCCTGCGCGGCGGCGGCCCCCGTGCCCTCTGCGGGATCGAGGCATCGACCATAGACGGCATCATTCGACCACTCCTGCCGTGGTCTCGCGACGTGATCCGCTCGTGGCTCGACGAGCGAGATATCGCGTGGCGGCAGGACAGCTCAAATTCCGATCTCGACTTCTTACGCAACCGGGTACGGCTGGACCTGATGCCGGGGCTCGAATCGGTGAGCCCATCCATCCGCAAGCACCTCGTCCATCTGGCTCGCACCCTGGCTGCTGATGAAAAATTCATCGCGTCCGAGCTCGAAATGAGAGCGAAATGGATCGATCCCTGGGATCCGCAGGGCGGAATCCCCATCGCATCTATTCACGCGATGCCACCGCCGCTCCGAACTCGATGGCTGCACGCCCAGACAGCTCGCATCGGACTCCAAAGAGTCAGCCGCCGTCAGGTGGCACTGTTCGGCGAAATGATCGAGGATGGTCAGCCGAGGGCGGTCACCCTCGGCGGTCGCTGGCGGATCCGCCTCGCGCGCGGACATTTGTGGCTGGAACCGCCAACCTTAATCGACGGCTTTGACAGCCCGATCGCTGTCGGTGAGACCCTGGAACTCCCAATTCCAGGGTGGCAGGTCAGGATGGGGAGCACTGCAGCCCCTCCGCCCGAGGTGCGATGGTCCTGGTGCTCACCTCCGGGTGCGCGGTTGCGGGTGCGCAGCGTCGATTCGACTGACCGAATCGGTGTCGACCGCTCGGGACCACGAGCGACAAAAATTCTCGCCCGCAAGCTCCCTCGCCACCTGCGATCGATTTGGCCCGTATTCTGCGAAGATGATAGAATTTATTGGATTCCAGGCGTGTGGCAGGAGCCGGCTGTCGAAGACCAGGAAGGCCATGTTGTGGAGGTGATGCGTCGTGAGCAATCTACGGGTCATATATAGCGCCGACCGCATTCGCGAGCGTCTCGTGGAGATCGCTGGCGAGATCGCTAAGGACTACTCTGACCGGGAGCTCGTCCTGGTCGGCATGCTCAAAGGCGCCGCCTTTTTTCTCGCCGATCTCGCACGGCTCATTCCGCGTCCGGTGGACTACGAGTTCGTTTCCGTTTCTTCGTCGATTGGCGACCATGGTGAGGTCGTGAGCCTCACCTTCGCGACTCAGGTGGATGTCTCGGACCGTCACGTACTGGTCCTCAAAGACGTGTTTCATTCGGGAGTGACCGAGAACTACCTCATCACCCATCTCAGCCAGCAGAACCCGGCCTCCATCGAGGTCGCGGCGCTCGTGGACAAGCCGCAATTGCGGAGCGTCAACCTCAGCGCGCGTTACGCCGTATTTGACGATTCGCCGGACGGCTTCCTGGTTGGCTACGGTCTGGGGCCGGGGCATGGAGAACACACCAATCAACCAGATCTTTGTGTCAGCGACGACGGCTGAAGGGCAACGCGGGGAACAATACCGGCGGGAGATAGCGTTCTCTCAAGGGCACCGCCCCCAGGGACGGGCGCCGGAGGATAACTTAGAGTGAATCAGACTGTTCGAACCGTATTGATGTGGGTCGTAATCCTGGTCGGAGTCCTGCTCATTTTGCAGGTCCTCCGGGGTTACGACACGACCAGTCGCGAGATCTCATTTTCTGAGCTGCTCGATCGTGTTGCCGACGGACAGATCGAGAGGGTCCTAATCAAGGGCGACGAGATCTTCATCCGATCCACCGAGGCACTCGATGAAAGCGCGACCAGCCCACGCTACGACCTCTACACCTACAACCCGGGGTACGACGATTTGATCGGGGATTTGCGGTCGAAGAAGGTCGAGATCAAGGTTGAAAAACCATCCGACGGAAGAATGCTCACCACCCTTCTGGGGTGGGCACCGCTGCTCATCCTCGTCGCTCTGTGGTTCGTCTTTTTCAGGCAGATGCAGGCTGGCGGCACCAAGGCCATGTCCTTTGGTAAATCCAAGGCCCGTCTTCTCACTCCCGACCAGAAGAAGGTGACGTTCGCTGACGTTGCAGGAGTCAACGAGGCCAAGGAGGAACTCGAGGAGATCATCGAGTTTCTCAAGGACCCGAAGAAGTTCCAGCGCCTCGGCGGGAAAATCCCCAAGGGCGTTCTGCTCATGGGCGCGCCCGGGACGGGCAAGACCCTGCTTGCCAAGGCGGTCGCCGGCGAGGCCGGAGCACCGTTCTTCTCCATCTCGGGCTCTGATTTCGTCGAGATGTTCGTCGGTGTCGGCGCTTCTCGGGTCCGCGACCTCTTCGAGCAGGGCAAGAAGAACGCGCCGTGCATCATCTTCATCGACGAGATCGACGCCGTCGGTCGCCACCGGGGCGCGGGGCTCGGAGGCGGGCACGACGAGCGCGAACAGACGCTCAACCAGCTCCTGGTGGAGATGGACGGATTCGAGTCCAACGAGGGCGTGATCCTGATCTCCGCCACCAACCGACCTGACGTCCTCGACCCGGCGCTGCTGCGACCGGGACGATTCGACCGACGGATTGTCGTCAATCCGCCGGACGTCAAAGGCCGCGAAGGAATCCTCAAGGTCCACACCACCGAGATCCCCCTCGCCTCGGACGTCGACATGGTGGTCCTCGCCCGCTCCACACCAGGTTTCTCGGGCGCCGATATCGCCAACCTCGTCAACGAGGCCGCGCTCAGGGCCGCCCGGGTCAACAAGATGAAGGTCGATATGGAGGATTTCGAGTTCGCCAAGGACAAGGTGATGATGGGCTCGGAGCGCCGCTCGATGGTGATGTCGGAGGAGGTGAAGCGGCTCACCGCCTACCACGAAGCGGGGCATGCGCTGGTGGCGGTGTTGGTGCCGGAGGCCGATCCCCTGCACAAGGTGACCATCATTCCGCGCGGGATGGCCCTCGGGCTCACCCAACAGCTTCCACTGGAGGACCGCTACACCTACGCCCGCACCTATCTCGAGGCCAATCTCCAGGTTCTGATGGGTGGTCGGGTGGCCGAGGAGTTCGTCTTCGGGACCGACAGCATGACAACCGGCGCCGGCAACGACCTCGAGCGCGCCACCGAGCTAGCGCGCAAGATGGTCTGCGAGTGGGGCATGAGTAAAACGATGGGGCCGCTGACCTTCGGCAAGCGTGAGGAATCGATTTTTCTCGGCAAAGAGTTCGCCCGCCACCAGGACTATTCGGAGGCGACGGCGGTGCAGATCGATGAAGAGATCCGGCGTTTCATCGACGCCGCCTACGAAGGCGCGGGCCGGCTCATCGAGTCGAACGGCGAAACCCTGGAAGCGATCGCTGCCGCTCTCCTCGAGCACGAGGTCCTGGACGGCGAGGAGATCTACGTCATTCTCGCCGAGCACTCCGACATCGACGTCGAAGAGATCAAGAGGCAGAAGGGTCGCGATGAGAGCGAGGAGGCGGAATCGGTGTGAAAAAGAATTAAGAATTCGGAATTAGCAATTCGGAATTGAAGATCGGGGAGTAGGAATCGAGTTGACCCAGCACGCATCGACCCGGGCACCACATCGCGAGGCTGACGCTTCCGAGGGCCTTTCGCGTATCGACCGGCTGTGGCCACGGGCGAAGCCGCTGGTCATGGGCATCCTCAACTGCACCCCCGATTCGTTCGCAGACGGCGGCCGAAGTTTCGAGTTTGACGACTCCCTTCAGCACGCCGAGGATCTCATCGCTGGCGGCGCCGACATCATCGACGTCGGCGGCGAGTCGACCCGGCCGGGCGCGGATCTGGTTGCCTTTGCCGAGGAGCTTCGGCGGGTGGTGCCGGTGATCACCGAGATCCGCAAGCGGTGGCCCGACATCGCCATATCGGTCGACACATCGAAGGTGGTAGTTGCGAAGGCCTCACTCGCCGCTGGAGCAGATCTGGTCAACGATGTCACTGCAGCCTCTGCGGACGGCATGCTGGAGCTGGTTGCACGGTCCAACGCGGGTATTGTACTCATGCATATGCGCGGCGAGCCGCGAACCATGCAAACGGACACCACCTATGACAACGTCGTCGCCGAGGTTCACGAACATCTGAGATGCCGTGCGGCAGCCGCCATCGCTGCCGGGATTCCGGCCCAACGGGTGTGGCTCGACCCGGGCATCGGGTTTGGCAAGGATGATGATGGCAACCTGGCGTTGCTTGCCGCGCTGCCCGATCTAGCGGCAGTTGGTCACCCGGTGCTTGTCGGCCCATCCGGCAAGAGCTTCATCGGACGCCTTACCGGTGCAAAGATCGGAGATCGAATCCCCGGCACCCTGGCGGCCCTCTTGCCGACGGTCGGCATCGACCGCGCGGTGGTCCGCGTTCACGATACGGCCGCCGCGGTCCAGTTTCTTGAGATCGCCTCCCAACTCCACGAGGCTTCGCTATGAACTGGCTACTCGGCGTCTTGCGGGAAATCACACACCTCCAAGTCTCAATTGCGGACGTCGCCGACATCCTAACGGTCGCGATCCTCATCTATGCGCTTCTGGTTTTGCTTCGCGGAACGCGGGCGATGCAGATGCTGTGGGGCATCGTCATTATTCTGGCCCTCACCGTCGCGGCCGCATCACTCAAGCTCATCACCCTTTCAACAATCCTCTCCTCCCTCCTTGGCTTCCTGCCGATCGCCATCATCGTCCTGTACCAGCAGGAGATTCGCCGGATGCTGACGGCCCTGGGGTCGACCGCCGCATTCCGTTGGGACCGGAGGCCGGGAGAAGGACCCGTCGTGCTCAACGAGCTGTCCCTTGCCGTCCAGGCTTTGGCTTCACGGCGAATCGGTGCATTGATCGCAATCGAACGGCGGGACTCGCTCGCGGCCTGGATCGATACCGGGATCCCGCTCGAGGCTCGATTCTCTTACGACCTCATGCTCAACATCTTCATCCCTGGAACGCCGCTGCACGATGGAGCAGTGATCATTCGCGGCGAGCAGATTGTTGCTGCCTCCTGCTTCCTACCGTTGACCATAGGCCACGAGCTTTCGACCGAACTCGGCACCCGGCACCGCGCGGCCATCGGTCTGACCGAGGAGTCGGATGCGCTGGTGATCGTGGTTTCAGAAGAGACCGGAACCATCTCTCTGGCCGTCGAAGAGCAGCTCCTGCGGCCACTTGACGAGACCACCCTGCGAAATGCTCTCGCCGAGCACCTGCTCCAGACGCGAACACCGGAGGAGGCAAAGGCGTGAACCTCAAGCCACGGTATCCGATGCAGTTTCTGGTCGCGCTGATCGCCGCCTTTCTGCTCTGGTATGCCCTGGCCGCGAAACGTAGCGAGAATATTTCGGTGCGCGGAGTCCAAGCCCGCTTGACGCTCGTCAATATGAAAAGGGATCTGGTTCTGATGTCGAGCGTACCCGACACTGTTTCTCTGCAACTTCGAGGGCCCCTCACACGCGCACTCAGCTCGACGACCACCCCAGAAGTTTTGCTCGATCTCTCCGATGCGCGACCCGGCCTCAACTCCTACCCGATCAACGCAAGCGACATCCCGTTACCGGCAGAGGTCGAAGTGATCAGCGTCGATCCTCCCGCCATCACCCTCGAGCTGGAGCGCCAAGAGACCCGGATAGTGCCTGTGCGGCCGACGGTCAGCGGTGCCCCGGCTCCCGGCTTCGTTATCGGCGAGGTGCGCGTAGCGCCGGCTCAGTTCACGATCCAGGGTCCGGAGAGCCTGCTCATGGCCCTCGAATATGTGGAGACCAGCCTGATTTCGATCGAGGACGCCGCCGGACCGGTGGAAGCCATGGTCGAGCCGTTGCTGCCTGACCCGCTACTGCGGGCGATTGGTCTGGGTCCGATTCAGGTCGTCGTAGAAATTGCGCCAGAGGCACCGGCTGAGGAGGAAGGCCCGGCGAGCCAGTAGCAATGAGCTATCAGCTGATAAAATAGAACTCTTGGCGTCTCGCGGAGTCTCGTTCAAGTAATCAAGAATTGAATTACCGGTCGAGAGATCATTAACAGGAGAGAAAAGAGCGTGAAAGCCTGGGACCAAAAGCTGATCGCTTGAGGGCATCGGCCTGGAGCAAGGAACAAATTGGAAACTCTTTTCGGCACCGATGGTATCCGAGGTCGAGCTTACGACGCGCCGCTCGATGAAGAGACCGTCCGCCGTCTCGGCGTTGCGCTCGCCAAAGACCTGGCCCTCCAGTGCCCGGAACCGAAGATTCTGCTCGCGGGCGACACACGGGCTTCGACAACCGACCTCGCGCGGTGGCTGGCATCAAGCTTTCAGGCAACCGGCGGCACGGTGCGATGGGCAGGCGTGTTACCGACACCCGCGGTCTCTCACCTTCTCAGAAAGGACGAGTGCGCTGCCGGGGTCGTCATCTCAGCATCCCACAATCCTGCCGAAGACAACGGCATCAAGATCCTCGGTTCCGGCGGCGAAAAGTTGGCGGACGAGATCGAGCGCCACATCGAGAGTCAAATTACAGACGTCTCTCCGGCGGAGGGGCCTGATCTACCCGCAGTCGACAGCTCTTTCGGCGACCAATACCTCGACCTTCTGGTCGCGAGCCATGCCAATGAGCAGCCTCTCGCCGGCCTCCACATCGTCGTGGACGCGGCGAACGGCGCCGGATCGGCCTTTGCCGCACCACTGCTCGATCGTCTCGGCGCCCGTGTCTCAACTATCGCGTCAGAGCCCGATGGTTACAACATCAACGCCGACTGCGGCGCTACGGCTCCTCGGCGACTCGCAGAAGCAGTCCTCGAGCGCGGTGCGGATGGCGGCCTCGCCCTCGACGGAGATGCCGATCGGGCGGTGTTGGTGGACGAGGCAGGCTCGGTGCTCGACGGCGACGACATCCTCTTTGCCTGGGCGCGCAAGCTGCAGAATGACGACAGCCTCCCCGGAGGCAGGGTCGTCGCCACCGTGATGAGCAACTTCGGCCTCGAGCAGGCCCTTCTCAACCAAGGGATGGGGGTCATTCGATGCTCCGTCGGAGACCGCGAGGTCTGGATGACCATGAAGAAACACCGCGCGGCCCTCGGTGGCGAGCAATCGGGGCACATCATTTGCTCCCACTATGGTGTGTCGGGCGACGGGCTCCTCACCGGAACCCACCTGCTCGCGATCGCAGCGGACCGGGGTGTTCCGATCTCCGATCTATCCAACATCGACCGTCTTCCCCAGGTTCTGCTCAACGTTCCCGTATCCCGCAAACTCCCATTCGAGGAGCTCCCTCGGGTGTCCTCCAAACTGGTCGAAGCCAACCGGCGCCTCGATCAGCGTGGACGAGTCCTGTTGCGATACTCGGGCACCGAGCGGTTGGCGAGGGTCATGATCGAAGGTGAGGATGCCGACGAGATCGAAACCCTCGCTGAGAGCATTGCCGAAGCGATTCGATCCGAGTTGGGCTGACCGGGCAAACAGGCCCACTCCCGTCGGCGAGGAAGGTGCCACCCCTCACATTGTTCGATGAACCGCCCTCAAGACAGGAACTCCTCAAGGGCAGACAATGTGAGGAGTGGCACCGGTGTCGTCGAAGCGGCTTGGCGCTGCTAATGAGTGTCGTCGAAGCGGCTTGGCGCTGCTAATGAGTGTCGTCGAAGCGGCTTGGCGCTGCTAATGAGTGTCGTCGATGCGGCAAGGCGCCCTTAACGGGCAACGTTCCCCCGCTCAGGCTCCACCGAGCCGCACAAATTCAATAATGGTTTCCGCGACCCGGTCGGGTTCTTCGAGCGGCAGGAGGTGGCCGCAGCTCTCGAAAAACTCGATCCGGGCGCCGGGGATCCCCCCGGCAGCTTCTTCGGCGAAGAGCCGAAAACCAGGCGTTTCACGGTCACCCGCTATGACCACCGTCCCTAATTCGATCTCAGATAGACGTTCCGGAACCGTCCATTCGCGTTCGATTCGATCCCTCTGCGTCGCCAGGTATTCGGCGCCCGGGAAGTCTCGGTTGATGGCCATTGCAGCCTCTCGAATGCCCGCTTTCGAAAACGAGAACTCAAAGAGAGGGCTGGACGCCCACGGGCCGATCATGGCCGCCTCGATTCCCTCACTCCTCGTGATGCGGGCCACCTCTCTGAGATTGTCCATAAAGGCGGCTTCGAAGGGCCGATCCGGCATCACTGGAGACATCAAGACCAGACCGCTGAGACGACTGGGCAAGGTCAAGGCCATCTCGAGGGCCACTCCGCCTCCGATCGAGTATCCGACCACCGTGGCCGAGTCGATTCCGGCGTCGTCGAGAACCGCCGCCATATCGGAGGCGTGATGGCTCACGTGGTAGCCAAAGTCGGGTCGGGTACTGAGGCCGTGACCGCGGAGGTCTGGCCTCAGAACCCTCAGATCCCCTGCGCGCAGACCCGGCATCACCGGATCCCAGATGCGCCGGTCCATCGTATGACCGTGGATCAACAGAACCGGTACGCCTGATCCCTCGTCCTCGTAATAGAGCGTCACGTCGCCATTGGTAGCATTGGGCATCATTCCCCCCAGTGCAAGGATTGTAGCTCCGCCCATCAGCGGTGACAGAAAAGTCTGCGACCGTCACTGAGACCAGTTTTGAGTTCTTAGTTTTGAGTTTTGAGTTGGCCACCACTCGCCGCCAGAGACATGCGTGGACGGGCGGGAACTCAAAATTCAAAACTCAAAACTCAACACTCGATCCAGGCATGTAAGCGGTCGTGAATGCGTTACACTCTCTGGCCGCTGCATTCGAAGCGGATGGAGGTTTCATGGCCCTGACCCAACAGACGATTCTCGAAAAGCTACATGACATCCAGGCGCCCGGTGGACGCATGAGCCTGGTCGAGGCTGGCGCTGTGCGGAGCATCGAGGTGGAGGATGACGGATCCGTCAAACTCGTGCTTGCGGTGGAGGCGACGGACCCGACGGTCGCTTCTGAGGTACGGAAGGTAGTCGAAGCTTCGCTCGCCCAGGTAGAGGACGTCATAAGTGTTGATGTTACGGTCCACCCTCTGCTGGCAACCGTGCAGCCAGGGCCGACTCACGCTGCCGAGCCACCGCCCACCTGGGCCGACAAGATTCCGGGGGTCAAACAGGTGATCGCCGTTGCCTCCGGCAAGGGAGGGGTCGGCAAATCAACCGTCTCGGCCAACCTGGCTCTGGCTTTGGCCGCCCTCGGCCATGACGTCGGTCTGCTCGATGGAGACATCTACGGGCCATCGCAACAGATGATGATGGGCACCACGGCCGAACCCGTGGGCGATCCCGATGGGCGCATCCACCCGGTGGAGTCTCCTGGTGGAGTCAAGGTGATGTCCTTCGGATTTCTGGTCGATCCCGACCAACCGGTGATCTGGCGCGGGCCGATGTTGCAGAAGGCCCTCGAGCAATTCGTCGGCGACGTCGTGTGGGGCGATCTCGACTTCCTCGTCATCGACCTCCCTCCGGGCACCGGCGACGTTGCACTGACCTTGTGTCAGAACGTCCCAATGGCGGGAGTCGTGATCGTGACGACACCCCAGGATGTGGCCCTTATCGATGCTCGCAAGAGCCTTCACATGTTCACCAAACTCGAGGTGCCGGTCCTCGGAATCGTCGAGAATATGACCGTCTACCAGTGTCCGGAGTGTGGACATGTCGAGCACGTCTTCGGGTCCGGCGGCGGTCAACGTACTGCCGAGGAACTGAAGGTCCCACTCCTCGGCTCGATCCCGCTCGATCCTGCGGTCGTCGTCGGTGGCGACACCGGCAAGCCGGTTGTCATCGACCGCCCCGAATCTCCGACCGGGAAGGCGTTCAGTGAACTGGCGAAGAGTCTCGTCGAGGAGATCGGCTAGCGCTGCGAGTACTGAATCACAATCTTTGTCGGGCCACCGCCGTCGGAGCTCAAAATCGCGACCACATTGCGCCCCTTCTCGCCGTGGTTACCGTTCACCATGCCGCCTTCGTTGTCGTCCTGGTTGAAAGTATTGACCACGACCTCATAGCCATCGTCTGTGAGGGCGGCGCGGTAGAACTCCAGCGCTTTCTGAACCGACGCCGAGGTTTCGAGCTCGAAACCGCCGGTGTGCTCTTGCTCGCTGCGCATGCTGTGACGATTGGTGGGCTCGCATCCGGGATAGATGGGCACCCAAGCCTCGACGTCGTCGGACACTGCCCCACCGGTGGAAAAGACCACCCCACCGTCGTCATCGGTGATGTTGATCGTACCGGAGTCCTGCAACCCGCTGGCATCGACCGTGATCTCGCCCTCATCAGTGGTGAAACTGAATTTGCCCTCTTCGATGTCCTCAAAATTGACCGTGGTTTCCTCTCCGGTTTTGGTGTTGCGAACGGTAATGGTGCCCTCTTCCTCATCGGTTGAAACCTCTTCGAGCTCGGGATTGAGCTTGACGATCATGCGAGCCGTCGCCATCGCCGGATTCTCCTCGAAGTCGGCGGCAACGTCCTGGACCTTGCGCGCCACGAAGAACCCACCCACCATTACAACGACCAAGACCAGAATCATCAGTGCCCCACAGCCGATTCCTACCCATGCCCAGACCGGGAGACCCTTTTTTGCAGGTGCCTGCTCGCCATTGCTCATAAAACCTCCTGTTCCGTTCGCCAAAGAGTTTTTGTCGATGTCGGAGAGGATAGCACCGTTCATTGTGGTGGAACATCACTTCAAGAGTTGAGTATTGAGTTATGAGTTTTGATTTTCTGATTCCAAGCCGCCCAGCGTCTCACGGGTTGGTTGGAGGAAAACTCAAATCTCAAAACTCCGCGGAACGTGCCGATGAGAACTCCAAACGACCGATCCCCAGTGGATCTCCGTCGCGTTTCCCGCTAGCATTGTCAATAGTGGAAACACCCCGGAGACACAACCTTGGATTCTGACATCATCGCAGTCATTCTCTGTCTGGTCGGATCCGGCTTCTTCTCGGCCTCCGAGACCGCGCTGACCTCTCTCCCCGTCACCCGACTCGAGGCACTGCGCACCCGCAGCGGCCAATTGACGCGCGCCGGTCTCGATCGCTGGGCATCGGCGCCCCAGGACTTCTTGATCACCATTCTGGTTGGCAACAATCTGGTCAACGTGCTCGCCTCGGCCCTCGCGACCAAGATCGCCTACCGCTACTCCGAAAACAGTGGCCTGGCGGTGGTCGTCGGGCTCATGACCCTCGGGATTCTCATCTTCGGCGAGATCACCCCCAAGACCCTCGCCCAGCGTCATGCCGAGGAAATTTCGTGTAGGGTTGCTCCGATCCTTTACGTTCTCGATCTGATCCTGACTCCCATCAACAAGATTCTCGGCCTCCTGGCACGCCTCCTCTCCAGAGGTGAGGGACCCGAACTGGCAGTTACCGAGGAGGACCTCCTGTTCATGTTGCGGCTCGCCCACCGCCATGCCCATCTGCCGCGAGACTCGCGGTTGATGATCGAGTCAGTGCTGCGCTTTCAACGCGCCGTGGCGCGCGAGGTCATGGTGCCGAGGCCGATGGTCTCCACGGTGGACGCCTCGTGGGATCTTGATATCCTGCAACAGGCAATTGTTGCTACTCCCCATAGCCGCTTTCCGGTTGTCTCCGCCTCTCCTGACAACATCGTTGGTGTCCTCCACGCCAAACACCTCCTCCGCCTCGACTCCGAAAGACCGTGGACCGAACTCGTCGTGCAACCCGTGTTCATTCCCGAGACGCGGTCCCTCCCAGATCTCCTCCAGGACTTCAAACGTTCGGGTCAACACGTCGCACTGGTCCTCGATGAATTTGGCGGTCTCTCCGGTCTGGTGACCCTGGAAGATGTTTTGGAGCTAGTGGTTGGCGAGATCGAGGACGAGTTCGATCTCGGCTACGAGAGTGCGGTCAAAGCGGAGGGCGGCGGCTGGCACGTTGCCGGCTACCTGTCCCTGCGGCGGCTCGAGTCCATTCTCCACCGCAACATATCTCAGCCAGAGGGTATCGACTCCGTCGGTGGACTCATCAACCATCTGGTCGCGAGGGATGCCGAAGCGGGCACCGTCGCCACCTGGGACGGCCTCGGTTTTCAGGTCGAGGAGGTTGAGGACGGCCGCGCCTTCCGCGTCCTTGTGACCAAGGTGGAGCCAAAGTCCTGACGGTTTTCCTCACCACCAAGACACCAAGAACACCAAGAACACCAACGGATTTTCAGGCTCTCGTTGTCCGAGATTCAACCGAATGCCGCTGAATTCCCTGAAATGACTGATCTGGACATTCTCCAGGTTTCTCTTGGTGACCTTGGTGCCTTGGTGGTTCAACCCTCGGGGGATGCTTCAGCCGACTCAACCGCCTCATCCGGCGTTCGTTTTCCATCCTCATTTGTCGCGGGCGGTGATGGGTCGGGACCACTCAGGGGCTTGATGCTCAAGATGCGGTCGCCAACCCGCAGCATGGTCAAAACTTCCCGCCCTGCCACGATCTCGCCAATGTTTGTGTAGTGACCGGTCAGGTGGTCTGCCGGAAGCAGGGTGAAAAAAAGCTGACAACCGCCGGTCTCGGGACCCGAGGTGGCCACCCCGACCCGCCACGAATCAAATGGATCGAGTGAAGGCTCATCCGGCAGGACAAAACCCGGCCCTCCCCAACCATCGCCCCGGGGGTCGCCACCCTGGACCACAAAGTTGGGAACCACCCGGTGAAAACCAAGGCCGTCGTAAAAACCATCGGCCGCGAGGTCCGAAATCTCACGGGAGGTCAGCGGCGCTGCGCCGAGATCGAGGCTGATCCGGAAAGAGCCGCGGTCTGTCGACACATCGAGCCAGCGCGGCGTGTTAACCCACTCGGCGAGTTCCTCATACCAGCGGCTCCCGTGGCGTGATTCCCGAGTCGGCAGCGCGACGTCGAGGTCGAGCGAACGCGCACCATTGATTACCATCGCCGCCACCGCCGGATCGGAATCGGTCAGTCCGAGAGTGATGATCGCTGCCCGATCTTCGGTGCTGTCCGCTGCAGCGACTGCCGCGATGAGGGCTTCAGCGCGCGCGTCAGGCATCGAATCACGACTCCACGCTGCGTAGAACCCGACAAGCTCTTCGAGACCGGGTGCCACTCCGGCGGGCCGCAGGAGTGACAGAATACTGGCGCGAACAGCGGGATCCGCATCATTTTCGACCAACCCCACCAGGACCTCCCGTCGCTCCAGGGTCGCTCCATGGTCGAGGGTGGACAACCAGGCCAGTCGGACAGACGGCTCGGCGTCAGAAGCGGCTCGTTTTTCAAAATCCGCCCCCAGCTCGGTCGCGGTCCTGGCTGCGGCGCGACGGCGCCATAGATCGTCCGACTCGGACCATGTTCTGGCAACCGGCGCCGCTGTGGCCGCATCTCTCTGTGCGAGAGCAACCAAGGCCTCGGAAGCCAGCCACGTCTCGTCGCCGCGCACGAGTGCGAGCAGCTCGGCAGCAGTCCCAACCTGGGGCTGACTGGCTGCAGCGGCCACCGCCGAAACCGCGAGGTGCGGGTGGGGTGAGGAGAATGCAGCGACGATCTTTTGCGCGGCCTCGGGCGATAGCTCTGCCGAGTCCTGAGCCGCGAACGCCCGGCACGCCGCCGCACGTACCCGCCAGTCGGCATCATCGAGTGCCGTCTGCAGCGCCGCAAGGGTCTTTTCGTCAAGTGTTCCCTTCTCAAAACCGCGCAATGCCGTAGCTCGGATAACCGGCTCGGGATCACTGACGAGCCGCCGTTGCGCAGCGCGTGCAGCATCGTCACCGGAGCGCGACAACGAGTAGGCGGCCGCCCTTCGCAGGTGGACATCGTCGTCGCCGGCGAACGAGGCCGCGCTTGCCTGCCAGGGCGCACCCTCGAGCCGCCAGAGGTTCGCCAGGAGGGTTTCGCGCACCGCCCGGCTGCGTTCCTTCGCCAGATGCCGCGACAACGGCTCAAAGGCCTCCGGCCCGCCGTGAGCCAGCGCCCAGGCCGCCGCCTGTCGCACCAACGGCGTCGAATCCGCAAGACCGTGGACAGCCAGCCGAAATCCCGGTTTGCCCATTCGACCTGCGGCCAGCATCACCTGCTCCCGAACCCGGGCGTCACCGTCGTTCATGTATCGGATAAGCAGCGGCAGCCTCTTGGTATCAACATTGGATGCCATCACACCGGCCGCCTGCGCCCGCACTGACGCGAACGGGTCCTGCTGCATGATCACGGCCTGCGAAATCGGAAGGGACCAACTATCAAGCGCACGCCACAGGAACGCCCGGCGTGACGCCGTGCTCGACGGGGATTGGGCGGCGACAACCGCTGCGGCGAGAAGAGACGTCAGAACAAGTGCTCGGACGATTCGGGTGTTTTTGGACAAACGCCGGCATGTGCGGGCGGGACGCCCGCACCACAAAGGTCTGGGATTCATTTTGTGGTGCAGCCGTCTCGGCTGCAGACTGGACTGAACAGGGCTGCCGTTATCCCTCAAAACTCATGCCCCATACAAAAGACGGTCACCGAGCACAGGTGGGAGACCAGCATTCAGGATTCGCCGCCGCGTAACGGAAGCCCGGTAAATGACACGGTAGAGATAGATTCGACGTTGCTCGCTATCGAGGATGGCGTAACAAGCGCGTGGGTCACGATCTCGCGGTTGGCCGACCGATCCCGGGTTGATCAGGTAGCGGTTTCCCGGGTCGAGATCGAGGACCAGCCGGCGCCCGGTGAGCAGACGAACCCTGAGGGTTTGCTTGCCGTTGTCTTCCCGCAGCATAAAGAGGGAGGGTACATGCGTGTGACCGAACAGGATCAACTGTTGGGATGTGGCGGCGAAGGCAAGCTGCGCATCGTAAGCCGAGAAGATATAGGCGTCCTCGTCGACGCTCGACCCATGACAAATCGCAACATCTTTTTCGAGATCGATTGGGCCCGTGGGGAAGGACTGGAGGTACTCGAGGTTGCGTTCCTCCAGGTTACTCAGCGTCCACTCCGCCGCTTGCCGGGCATAGCGGTTGAAGTGTTCCGCGCTGTCGAGACCTGCGCACACCCGGTCATGATTGCCGCGCACCATGGCCAGCGTGCTTCCAAGGGACCGCAGCCAGTCCAGCACGCGGTTCGGTGAGGCACCGTAGCCGACGGCATCTCCGAGAAAGACGACACGATCAAACCGTTTACGGCGAACGTGGGCTCGAACCGCCTGCAGGGCCTCCCAGTTGGCGTGAATATCGCTCAGGATCAGATAGCGCATGGCGCTTCCCTGAGCGTTTCCAGCACGCGTCCCGCAACCTCATCGGGATCCTCCTGCCCGGCGAGCGGCACCTGCACCAACGCACACCTGTAGTGCGGCAATCGCTCCTCAAAAAGCTGCATCGCCTGGTCGGTTTCGCCGTACATAGGGCGGTCAGAGTGATCCCGCACCAGCCTCTCCCGCAGCACGGCCCACGGAAGGTCGAGAAATACCGAAACGCCACCAGACCGGTGGATCGCCTCGCGGTTGGCTTCGCTGCAGAAGGCACCGCCTCCGGTGGCCACCACAATATCAGCCAAATCGGCGCACCGCACCAGTTCGTCGGTTTCGGCGGCCCTGAAAGTCTGTTCGCCGTATCGAGCGAAAATCTCTGGGATCGGGGCGCCGAGTCGTCGACTGATCTCCCCATCGAGATCGATGAAGCGAAGGCCCAACCGATCAGCCAATGCGGCTCCGATCGAGCTCTTTCCGGCACCCATGAAGCCAACGAGGAAGATTCGAGGCATACCCAATAATGTTACCACCTGGTTCGTGTTCGCCTTTAGGCGAAACCGAAGCTTATTTCATTTTTCGGCCCGAGCTTTTCGGACAGCCGATACGAGTTGGATCGCGTTGGGAAAAAGCTCGGGCCGAAAAATGAGACTAGGACAAAAACCGTTCCATGAAGTGCGTGTCGATGCGACCGGCCAAAAAGTCCTCGGAATCGAGGATTCTCAGGTGCAATGCCACCGAGGTTTTGATGCCCTCAATCTTGAGCATCGAGAGCGCGCGGCGACCGCGGACAATGGTCTCGTCACGGTCACGACCCGAGACCAGGAGCTTTGCGATCAGGCTGTCGTAGTACGGCGGCACTGTATACCCGGCGTAGATGTGGGTGTCGACCCGGACCCCCGGGCCGCCCGGGAGGACGAGATGCGTGATGCGGCCGGGAGACGGGGCAAATGTCTCCGGGTCCTCGGCGTTGATCCGAAACTCGATGGCGTGCCCCTCGGGACGTACCTGCTTGCGTTTCGGCACCGTCATCTCGTCACCGGCGGCAATTCGCAGCTGTTCCTTGACGATGTCGATGCCGGTCACGATCTCGGTCACCGGGTGCTCGACCTGGACTCTCGTGTTCATTTCCATGAAGGAGAATCCGCCGTCCTCGGCAAGGAGAAACTCGACCGTGCCGGCGTTCTGGTACTTGGCCGCTCGTGCGGCCGCCACCGCTGCCCGCCCCATCTCGGCCCGAAGCTCGGCGCTGAGTGCCACGGATGGCGCTTCTTCAATGATCTTCTGATGGCGGCGTTGGATGGAGCACTCGCGCTCCCCGAGGTGGACGGTGCG
>Ga0316198_10000348_pt1 | contig 23661 bp, 22 predicted proteins | sample OudBieAanoxic_MG_FD_204935 | JGI IMG/M metagenome (GOLD analysis project Ga0316198, IMG submission 204935) | Coastal sediment microbial communities from Oude Bieten Haven, Netherlands - site A anoxic | ecosystem: Environmental > Aquatic > Marine > Coastal > Sediment | place: Netherlands...
ACCGCCGCGACCGCGACCCCGACGAACGGAGCTTCGGCCTTGGCCGGAAAATCAGCCGGAAAAACTTTTCCCGATACTCCGTCAACCGCCGCCTGATAGGTCCTCCCCTGCCAGGAGTATGGCGTCCTGAACATCGGCAAGTGGTAGAGCACGGTCTGCCGAATTGAAACCTCACCATGGCGCGCCGTCAGCCACTCCCTGGCAGTCTCCAGTGGCACCTCGGGCTCCACAACCGGCGTTTCTCCGGTCATATCCGTCCGCATCGGACGGGTGCTGCCGGCCGGAAGCTCGATCCCCTGTAACCCCTGCAGCGAAGACGGGGCGGCCGGTTGAAGAACGACTCTTTCACCGCTCTTGTCGGTGACGGTGAAGGCCCAAAAAGGGAAATACTCGAGCTTGGGATCGCCGAGGTGGGCCTTGCGGTCGAGATCGGCAACCGTCGTCGTACCACCGAGGAATCTCCGCAGATGGGCCGGCACCTGTTCATATGCAACCGTCGGCGCCATAACCTCGTGGATGAGCGTAGCGCTGCCATCGACTACCAGCGCGGTGTCGCAGTATGGGCACTCGAGCAGTCGTTCACCGGCACGCGGCTCGATCGAGGCCCCGCACTGAGTGCACGCAACGCCCACCGCGGCCTATTCCTGTTTAGTTCCGCAGTTAGGGCAGAATTTTGCGCCATCCGCGACCGGTTGGCCACAGCCGGAGCACCCGCCCCCTGCTTGCGCATGACCGCAGGTGGGGCAGAACTTGCCTGCCGCCGGAACGGCCGAACCGCATTCAGCGCAGAACGAACCGCCGGCCGGCTGGGCCGCACCTGCCGCAGCCGCCGCGCCGCCGCCGCCACCTGCCTGCGCCTGCTGCATGGCGCCCGCGATCATTCCCGGCATCATCGCTCCAAACCCGGCGCCGAGCCCGAGTCCCATACCGGCGCTCGCAGCACCGCCGCCGCCTTCACCGCCGGCACCGCCGCCGCCCTGGGCCGCGTCCTGGATCGCCTGGGCCGCCTTGAACTGCATATAGGTGTTCATATCGCCAACTGCGCCCATCGCAGCTCGCTCGTCCATCTTTTCCTGCACCTCGTCGGGAGGTGTCACGGAATTGATGTAGAAATCGGTGAGATCGACCCCGTATTTGGCGAAATCTTCGACAACCCTCGCTTTGGCCGCCGTTCCGAGTTCGTCATAATACTTCGGCAGATCAAAGATCGTCTTGAGGGTCTCCCCCAACAGGTCGTTGAGGCGCGAAACAATGATATCGCGGTAGAAATCCTGCAGGCGGACGGTCTCGAAGAGGCCTTGCGACCCGACAACCGTGTTGACAAAGAGCTGGCTGTCTTCGATGCGATAAGCGTAAATCCCGAAGGCGCGCAATCTCACCATTCCGAGTTCTGAGTCCCGGAAGACGACAGGTTCTCGGGTTCCCCATTTCTGGTCGATGAACGTCCGCTTGTTGACGAAAACGACTGAAACGCGGAACGGCGAGTCACCGCCGAAGGGTGCGCCGATGATCTTCCCGAGCAGTGGGATATTCTGCGTACTCAGTGTGTGACGCCCCGGCCCAAAGGTATCGAGCGCCTTGCCGTCACGGTAGAGCACCGCCTCCTGTGCCTCGTGAACCACGAGCTGCGCGCCGAGCTTGATGTCAGCGCTGCCTTCCGGCGGAAAACGGTAGACGATCTCCTCACCGCTGGGATCGTGGTGTTCGATAATCTCCAATAGCGCCATCACGCACCTCCTGTCCGGGTCACGTCTTCGAAGACGGTCGCACGCTCATCGAATTTCTTATCCGCACCTTCGACCGCATCTTGGAGACGGCTCAGCATCTGTTCGTCCGCCGTTTCCGGAAGCTGCTCCACCTGGAGAGCCAGATATTCGACGGTGTCGGTGAGGGCGAGATCGAACTCATAGAGCCGGTCGAGCTCGGCCTCGCCGATCTTGACTGCGTCGAAGAAACCCGACGAACCGTAATCCGCGTGGCGGATCCGATTTGCCATTCGATCGAGGCCCTTTTCAATACTGCTGGCCCGATCGAGGTTTTCCAGCTGGCCTTCTCGTGACCATTCGCGGATTTTGCCGTTGATGGCGAATCTCGCCCGGTCCACCTGGTCGGCCAGCCAGTCGCGCTGGAGCTTGTCGATATCCCGCCGCATTTCGCGTTCCAGATATCCGCTGAATCCCGGGATTTTCGACCCGAGCCGTTCCAAAATGTTGCGGCGCTCGCGCGCTCTCTCCAATTCCTCGTTCATTTCACGCCTCCCAGTTACCTCAGGCGGACATTGCGATACCGTGGAGTGTCATTTGGACACCTTGAACGCCACAAAATACTACAAAATTCTGGCACGCAGATTGCGTATGAATATATTGCCATGTCGTTATCAGTCTTGAATCCCTGCTCGTATTTCTACGAGGGAGCCCGGAAAGCTTCAAAGGCTGGCGGCATGCCCACCTTGTATGGGCAGAATTTCTGCCCCCTTCCAGTATCGACCTACCAATAATACCCACCATTATACCTACCTTTAAGAGGCTGTCTCCGGGGTTCAGGGAACCCCGGGGCAGCTCCTCACCGACCGGTATTTCGGAATTCGGAATTCGGAATTCGGAATTTCCCTTCCACCCGACCCCACAATCTGCTTTCGTCGATTCTCTCATCAACAACATCTACGCGTGAGGATAAACGCTGATTCCAGGTTGCGCGATACAATGGCAAAGCAATGTCTAAGCAACCACGCAAGAAAAAGAAGAAGGCGGGTCGGCAGCCTCAGACCGGGCCGGCAAAGAAAGATACGAAGTACTCTCCCGGCGAGATTGCGATGGCGGTTCTCGGCGCAGCCATCCTGATCATGGTTGCGGGGATTGTTATTACCTCACTGCTCAATTGATCTCCGATCAATCGAGCAGATACAAGATCCAAGATGCAGGATCCAACCACACGCCCGAAATAATCGCGGGGATGGCACGGCGTGCCTTGTATCTTGCATCCTGTATCTTGCATCAAAAAAAGGGGCACGCCGAACCGTGCCCTTTTTGAAGTCAATTGTGAAGAGCGCTAGCGTTTTTTGCCGTCCGGTGCCGCGGCGCCGGCAAACATCGCTCGCCGGTAGTCCTTGTTCATCCTCGCAATGCCCGAGATCGAAATCTCTTTCGGGCACACCGCCTCACAGGATCGGAAATTCGTGCAGGCACCAAACGCCTCTCGCTCCATCGCCTCGACCATCTCCCGGGCGCGCTTCGCCCTCTCGGGCTGACCCTGCGGGAGGAGACCGAGATGGGAAATTTTGGCTCCAACAAAGAGCATCGCGGCGCCATTCGGGCACGAGGCGACGCAGGCCCCGCAGCCGATGCACTCAGCAAAATCCATGGAGTGCTCGAGAGTTTCGGTCGGAATCGGGATCGCATTGGCATCAGGCGCGCTCCCAGCCCTGATCGTGATGAAACCCCCCGCCTGCTGGATGCGTTCGAATGCCGAACGGTCCACCATGATGTCTCTGAGGATTGGAAAGGCCTTGGCACGCCAAGGTTCGATGGTGATCTCGTCACCGTCGTTGAAATGGCGCATATGGAGCTGGCAGACGGTGCTGCCTTTCTGATGGCCGTGGGCAACCCCGTTGACGACAAAGCCGCAGGCACCGCAAATACCTTCACGACAATCGTGTTCAAACGCGATCGGGTCCTCGTCCTTGTTGATGAGATCCTGATTGAGAACATCGAGCATTTCGAGAAACGACATATGGGTGCTGACATCGTCGAGCTCATAGGTCGCGAAGCCGCCCTTGTCCTCGGTATTCTTCTGCCTCCATACATGCAGCGTCAGCTTCATTTGTAACTCCTCTGCGTAGGCTGCACGGTCTCGAACACGAGATCCTCAGTGTGCGCGACGGGTTCGGAATCCTCCCCCGTGTATTCCCAAACCGTGACGTTGGTGAAATCCTCGTCATTGCGGAGAGCCTCACCCTCCTCGGTTCGGTATTCTTCGCGGAAGTGGCCGCCGCACGATTCATTGCGCTCCAGCGCGTCGCGGCACATGAGTTCTGCGAGCTCGAAGAAATCGGCGACTCGTCCGGCCTTCTCCAGCTCCTGGTTCAGCTCGGAACCTTCGCCGGTGACCCTGACATCGGACCAGAACTCGGCCTTGAGGGCGCGGATCTTTTCAATTGCTTCCTTAAGACCCTTTTCGTTCCGCGCCATGCCGCACTCGTCCAGCATCAGCATGCCGAGCTCCCGGTGAAGTGAATCCACCGAACGCGACCCTTTGATCGAGAGCAGCTTCTCGGTGCGGACGCTCACCTGGTTCATGACCTCGCCACACTCTTTCTGGTCAGCGCTGACGGCATCGAGCTTGACGCTTGCCAGGTACTCTCCAAGGGTGTAAGGAATCACGAAGTAACCGTCCGCGAGGCCCTGCATGAGCGCCGACGCGCCCAGCCGGTTCGCGCCGTGGTCCGAGAAATTGGCCTCGCCCAGCACGAAAAGGCCCGGAATGGTGCTCTGCAAGTAGTAATCGACCCACAGGCCGCCCATCGTGTAGTGCGGCGCCGGGTAGATTCGCATCGGCACCTCGTAGGGGTTTTCACCCGTGATCATCTGGTACATGTCGAAGAGGTTGCCGTAGCGGGCGCGAATGACATCCTCGCCGAGACGCTCGATCGCGTCAGTGAAGTCGAGGTAAACGCCACGCTTTCCGGGACCGATCCCGCGCCCCTCATCGCATACGTTCTTGGCGTTGCGGGAAGCCACATCGCGGGGAACCAGATTGCCGAATGATGGATAGATCCGCTCGAGATAGTAGTCGCGCTCGTCCTCAGGAATATCACCGGGAGCCCGTTCGTCGCCGACCGCCTTCGGCACCCAGACGCGGCCGTCGTTGCGAAGCGACTCGGACATCAGCGTCAGTTTGGACTGGTAGTCACCAGCTTGCGGGATACAGGTCGGGTGGATCTGGGTGAAGCACGGGTTGGCAAGTCCTGCGCCACGCTTGTGGGCGCGCCAGACTGCGGTGACATTACATCCCTTCGCGTTTGTCGAAAGGAAGTAGACGTTGGAGTAGCCGCCGGTGCACAGGAGCACCGCATCCGCGACGTGGCACTCGACCTCACCTGTCACCATGTTGCGAGTCACGATGCCTCGAGCTCGGCCATCGATGACCACCAGGTCGAGCATCTCGGTCCTTGTACGAAGTTCGACAGTGCCCGCGGCGACCTGCGCGTTGAGGGACGCGTAGGCGCCAAGGAGAAGCTGTTGGCCGGTCTGGCCACGGGCGTAAAAAGTCCGCGAAACCTGGGCGCCGCCAAAGGAACGGTTAGCCAGATAGCCGCCGTACTCGCGTGCAAATGGAATCCCCTGCGCCACACACTGGTCGATGATGTTGTTGGAGACTTCCGCGAGCCGGTAGGTATTAGCCTCCCGCCCCCGATAATCTCCACCCTTGATAGTGTCGTAGAACAGCCGGTAAATCGTGTCACCGTCGTTCTGATAATTCTTCGCCGCGTTGATGCCGCCCTGGGCGGCGATCGAGTGGGCTCGGCGAGCACTGTCCTGATAGCAGAACGCCTTGACCTTATAGCCGAGTTCGCCAAGGCTCGCCGCCGCCGCGCCACCGGCGAGGCCTGTCCCGACGACGATCACCGTGTGCTTGCGCTTGTTGGCCGGACTGACCAGTTTAAGCTCGTCTCTCAGCCGCTGCCATTTTTCGGCCAGCGGCCCCGACGGAATGCGTGCATCCAGTTTCATCCCGCCACCTCCCTACTTCACCACGCCCGTCAGCACAGCCAACGGGATGGAGATGTTGCCGGCGCCGAGGAGCACCGAGAAAAAAACTGCCAGAACCCGCCGCAACCAGCCATATCTGGGGTGGTCCCAGCCAAAGGTTTGGAAGAGACTCCACAGCCCGTGATAGAGGTGGAAGGCAAGTAGCAGGTTTGCGGCGATGTAGACGAGAGCGATCAGCGGATTGCTGAAGCTCGCGACGACGTTGTGGTAGACCTCACCGCGGACAAAATCGGGGTTCGCCGTTCCGACCGTGAAATCCAGCAGGTGGTACGTGATGAAGAGAGCGAGGATCGGGCCGCTCCACACCATTGTCCGCGCCGCATAATCCAACCCCGGTGGGTTGAAACGGCGATACTTGACCGGGCGAGCGGCGCGGTTGCGCAGCCACACCATTACGGCGGCCCAGATGTGGACAGAGACGCAGAACAGCATCACCGACCTGAAGGTCCACAGAAATGGCTTGTTTGCCTGCAGAAGATGCGCATAGTGATTGAGCTGCTCCGCTCCGAGATAAATCTGCAGATTGCCGAGCATGTGGCCAACCACAAAACTGAAGAGGATGATGCCGGTGACAGCCATCAAAATCTTCTTACCCAGCGTCGAGCTGATGAAACCTACGGCTTGACTCATAGGCCCTTTGCTACCCCCTGTTTGTAATATTCGGACAAGCGGGCGCGCCCGCGTTGGGCTCCCGCTTCGAGCCTACTCCTGTCACAGAAAATTCTCAACGGGTTCTGTGAAATTTTTCCCAAGCTCGGCCGAATTGCCTACCAATACGAGGTTTTTTGACCCCTGCAACCTCGAATTTCCGGAAGAAGTTTGCGTGTTTGGGAGATGAATCAGCCGAGTCCAGGCGGATTTTACCCCTATGTGACTGAATTGCACCACGTTGTGTCGTAGAATCCTGCCGGGAGGCACTGGATTTGGATCGAATCGGCGTCGTCGGCGCCTCGTATCGCACCGTGCATGTCGACCAACTCGCCGCGGCCGCTCTGCCGGCCGACTTTCCACGCGAGAACCTGGTCGAGTTCGCTCGTCTTGCAGGTTTTTCCGAGCTCGTCTATCTCGGGACCTGCAACCGCGTCGAGTTTTACTTCCGTGGGGAGACTCGGATCCATACCAACCCCCTGCTTTTCCACCTTCGCCGCAATCTCGCCGACCTCACCGACGGCCAGTGTCAACTTCCGGAAGACGAAAAACTCTATGTTCATTTCGGACGGTCGGCCGTTCGACACCTCTTTCGAGTGACCTCGGCCCTCGACTCCATGATGGTCGGCGAAGCCCAGATTACGGGACAGGCCAAGGAGGCGCACGAGATCGCCCACAACTCCGGCCTTCTTGGCGGCATCCTCGATCAGACCTTTCACGAATCCTTCCACCTCGCCAAGCGTGTCCGAACGGAGACCGAGCTCACCAGGCGACCGGTTTCTCTGGTGACCCTGGTCGAGCGCAAGTTGAACGAGCATCTCGAGGCTTCATTGGGGCCCATATTGATTCTCGGCGCAGGGGAGATGGCGCGACAGGCCCTGAAGTTGGTTCGAACGAGCGATGATTCGCGACCCGTAATTGTGGCCAACCGCACCCCCGCCCGTGCTCAGGAAATGGCCGATGGAGACCCTTTCATCTCGACAATTTCACTCGAAGAAGCAACCGACGATCCACCGGCGGTCGGCACCATCATCGCCGTGACCTCCTCCCAGGAGGCGTTGCTCGACCGGCAGAGAGTGACCTCGGTCCGCGATCGCCTGCCTGAAGGCGAAGAGCTTTTGGTGATCGATCTCGCGATGCCTCAAAACGTGGCGCCCGAATCGGGCAGCCTGGCCCGGGTCGTACTGCATGGAATCGACGAGATGCGCGATGAGGCGGAGATCAACCGCCAACGCCGCCTCGAGGAAATGGATCGCTGCGAAAAACTGGTCGAACACCAACTCACGATCCTCAGAAGGCACCTTCTCGATCGAGCGCTTTCGCCGGCCGCCCGCAGCATTCAAAAGTCGTACGCGGAGATGGCTGAGCGTGCCGTCCGCCACAGCTTTTCCAAGGAACTCGCTCACCTTGATGATTCGGACCGCGAGGCGGTTGAGCGGATGGCTTCCAGTCTCGTAAAACGGTTGGTGCAAGTTCCGCTGAAGGGGCTCAAGGGCGCGGCGGTCAATCACTCGAGCGCTGTGATCGACGGCTTCCTCAACGGGCTCGAGGACAACAATGGGTCCGGCGAAGGTGGTGACCGGTGACCGGCCGAGTGCCTCTGCGGCTCGGAACCCGCGGCTCTGATCTTGCCCTGTGGCAGGCACGCCACGTCGCCGGCCTTCTCTCCGACCGGCTCGAGATCGATTGTGCCATCGAAATTGTCAAGACCCGAGGCGATCGAATTCAGGACGTGGCCTTTCGAAAAATGGAGGGCAAAGGGTTCTTCACCAAAGAGCTGCAGGACGCCCTCATTGGAGGGCAGGTCGACCTGGTTGTCCACTCACTCAAGGATCTACCAACCGAGGAACCAGAAGCGCTGGGGATCATTGCCATCCCGGAACGGGCGAGTGCAGCCGATCTTCTGCTCGCGAGGCGAGGTCTCCTGGTAAGGGATCACGCCGATCCCCTCGGGCTGCCGGCCGGTGCAGTCCTCGGAACGTCTTCTTTGCGTCGCGCCTCTCAAGCGCTGGCTTTGAGTCCGGAAATCGCGGTTCGCGCCCTGCGCGGGAACGTGCCTACGCGAATCCGAAAGCTTCGGGAGGGCGAATATGACGCGATCCTGCTCGCCGCGGCCGGCGTTCGACGTCTCGAGCCTGAGATCGACGATCTTGATTGCGTCGAGTTGACGCCAGACGTGATGCTGCCCGCTCCGGGTCAGGGCGCACTCGCCATCGAGACCCGAGCCAACGATACGATCACCCAGCCGCTGTCTGCATTACACGACCCGGCCGTGGCCCGCTGTGTTGGTGCCGAACGGCGCTTGCTGGAGCTGCTCGGCGGTGGCTGTCATCTTCCTCTGGGTTGCCTCGCCAGCGAGGACGAAACCGGCCTCCGGCTGCAGGCAGTCCTGGGCGAGATTGACGACGAGGTCACCCGAGCGACCGTCTCACGGGTCGGCAGCCTGGCCCAAGACCCGGAATCGGCCTCCAGGGTCTGTTTTGAAGCGCTGCGATTAGCGATGCCGGACGTGGTGGGCGCGTGAGCGGTTTTGTCCTCATCACCCGTCACCCGTCGGAGTGCGGCGATCTGCAATCGTTGATCGATCCTTGCGGCCTCAAGCTCCGACCCTACCCGGTATTACGGCTTTCCGATGTGCACGATGACGAGGCCTGGATCACGGTGATGGATAGCCTGCCGCATCTCGAACAGGAGGCATGGCTCGTCATGGCGTCCCCTCGCGCACCCGAGCGCTTCGTCGCCGAGTGCAACCGGGTCGGAACCAAGAGACTGTTGGAGCGTCCTGTCGCCGCCGTCGGTACCAGCACCGCGGCCAGCGCTCAGAGCGCAGGGCTTCAGGTCAAGCTGGTGGGTCCCGGCACCGGCTCCGGTCTCGCCGAAAGGTTGGCCGACGAAGTCGATGAGCCAACATCATTTGTTTTTGCCTGCGGCCGCGACCGGCGCCCGGAGCTTCCACGGGCGCTCACCGAGGCGGGCCACCAGGTCCTTCCGGTGGTCGTCTACCAAATGGACCCGACTCCGGCCAGAGAGCTGCCACCTCTCGGGCCCAGCCTCGACGGAGTCGTGCTGACCTCGCCGAGAGCGGCTCAGCTTTACCTCGACGGTGTCGGCGGTTTGCCTTTGCCGTGCCGGCATTGGGCACTCGGTCCCACCACGCGGGCGGCCGCCGCCGCCATCGGCATCGACTGTTCGATCCCGATCGAACCGACATTCAAATCCCTCGCGGAGGAGCTATGCACGACCTGATACATCGACCCAGACGTCTCCGGGCATCGGCAGCCATGCGCGACCTCGTTGCCGAATCACGTCTCGATTCGCGGATGCTCGTTCAACCCCATTTCGTGGTCCCGGGAACCGGCATTTCTGAACCTATCGGAGCGATGCCGGGCATCGACCACCAGTCCGTCGACCGTTTAGTCGAAACCGTTGGCCGCGACCTCGAGCTCGGAATCCGCGCGTGCCTGCTTTTCGGTGTCCCGGACGAAGGCGTCAAGGCGCCCGACGGGAGCGGAGCGGCGGCCAATGACAATCTCGTTTCGGAAGCAGTCGCAGCTCTCAAGAAAGCCTACGGCGAGCAGCTGCTGGTGATGACCGACGTCTGCCTCTGCGCCTACACCGACCACGGCCACTGCGGGTTGGTTGTCGACGGCAAGATCGACAATGACGCCACCCTCCCCCACCTCGCGGCGATGGCGTTGGCCCACGCCCGTGCCGGAGCCGACGTGGTCGCACCGTCAGACATGATGGACGGTCGGGTAGCAGCCATTCGCGAGTCTCTCGACGATGACGGGCTGGTCGACGTCGCGATCATGTCCTACTCGGTCAAGTACGCCTCCGCCTACTACGGGCCCTTCCGCGAGGCCGCGCACTCGGCACCCACTGCGGGCGATCGCAAATCGCACCAGATGGACACCCGCAACCGCCGCGAAGCGTTGGTCGAGGCCGAGCTCGATGTCGAAGAAGGCGCCGACATCCTGATGGTCAAACCGGCTCTGGCCTTTCTCGACGTCGTCGCAGACCTCCACGAGGCATTTGCGAATCCGCTCGCCGTCTACAACGTGTCCGGAGAGTATTCAATGGTCAAGGCTGCGGCCGAGCGCGGTTGGGTGGACGAGCGCCTGGTAGTGCTCGAGAACTGGCACGCCTTCCGTCGCGCCGGCGCCGACATCATCATCACCTACCACGGACGCCAGGCTCTCGCCGAGAGTTGGCTGTGATCGATCGCGCGAAAAGTCGGGAGCTCTACCGGCGTGCCTGCGAGCTGATTCCGGCGGGCGTCAACTCACCGGTACGCGCCTTTCGCTCGGTTGGAGGCGACCCGGTCTTCTTTCAACGGGGCCTTGGTTGTCACGTCCTCGATGCGGACGGCAACCGCTATATCGACTACGTCTGTTCATGGGGCCCGTTGATTCTCGGCCACGCATATCCAGACGTCGTCGAGGCGGTGGCGACGACTGCCGCCGGCGGGCTCAGCTTCGGAGCTCCGTGTCGCCAGGAGGTTGAGCTGGCCGAGCTCGTCGTGTCGGCAGTTCCACATCTGGAGATGGTTCGATTCGTTTCCTCGGGCACCGAGGCCGTCATGTCCGCGATCCGCCTCGCCCGCGGCGCCACCGAACGCGACACGGTCGTCAAGTTCTCGGGCTGCTATCACGGCCACGCCGACCATCTCCTGGTCTCGGCGGGCTCCGGTCTCGCGACGTTTGGTACTCCCTCGTCGGCCGGGGTACCGGAGAGCTTTGCCGAACACACGGCTGTCCTGCCCCTCGACGACGATGAGGCATTCCTCAGTCTGATGGAAGATCGTGGAGACGAAATTGCAGCCGTGATCATCGAGGGTGTGCCCGCTAACGCCGGCCTCCTCGTCCAACGTGCCGAGTTTATGCGTATGCTGCGCGACGAGTGCACTCGTCACGGCGCCCTGTTGATTCTCGACGAGGTCATAACCGGTTTCCGTCTGGGAGCCAATGGCGCAGCATTCACCTATGACATCGAGCCCGATCTCGCGACCTACGGCAAGATCATCGGTGGCGGCATGCCGGTGGGTGCATACGGCGGCCGTCGCGAACTCATGGAACAGCTGGCGCCGCTCGGTCCGGTCTATCAAGCAGGCACCCTCTCGGGCAATCCGGTGGCCATGGCCGCCGGCGCGGTGACGCTCAGGACTCTGCTTGCCGACGCCGGTGCAGCTTACGCCGAACTCGAGAAGCTGGGCGCCCAACTCGAATGGGGTCTTCGCGAGGTCCTCTCGCGGCTCGGCGTCGACTGGTCGGTCGTCCGGGTCGGGTCGATCCTCTGGCTGGCCCTCCAGGGCGGTGATCCGCCACGGAAATATGAAGACATCCGGCCCGAATCGGCAGAGACCTATGCAGCTCTGCACAGGGCCATGCTCGACCACGGAGTCATGCTCGCGCCATCGGCCTATGAAGTGATGTTCGTATCCATCGCCCACGACCCCGGCGTCATTGACGAAACCATCACCGCCTTTGAAGACTCCGTGAAGGCGATCACATGAATTTCGGATTTCGGATTTCGGATTTCGGATTTGCGTCCACCCATCGAAATCGTATGTTTATCGGGGAACGGAAAATCCGAAATCCGAAATCCGAATTCCGAAAACGTGGGAGCCGCGGATGAACCGGTTCCTTCGCGCGTGTCGAAAGGAAGAGGTGGACCGGCCGCCGGTGTGGGTCATGCGGCAGGCCGGTCGCTATCTGCCGGAGTACCGCAGAATACGACACGAGGCGGGTGACTTCCTGACCATGTGCCACACTCCCGAGATCGCAGCCGAGGTGACACTGCAGCCGATCCGGCGGTTCGGGCTCGACGCGGCGATCGTCTTTACGGATATTCTCACCCCGCTGGTTCCGATGGGAGCCGACCTGACCTTCGGCCCGGCACCCCACATCAGCAACCCGGTACGCTCCCCGGAAGACCTCGACAGGCTCAGGGTTCCGGAGCCCTGGACCGGGACCGAGTACCTTTCCGAAACCCTCGATCGTGTCCGCGACAGTCTCGATGACGAAACCGCGCTCATCGGTTTCTGCGGCGCGCCGTGGACCCTGGCCTCGTATCTCGTGGAAGGCGTCACGTCGAAGTCGTTCACGAAGGTCAAGTCCTTCGCTCACCATCACCCCGAGGATTTCGACCGATTGGTAGACCTGCTGGCGGACGCGATGGCCTCCTATCTGAAGACCCAGGTCGAACACGGGGCCCAGGCGGTGCAGATTTTCGACTCCTGGGTCGGTGCCCTCTCAGCCGACGACGCCCGCCGCTGGGCCCTGCGACCCGCTCGACGCCTGCTGGAGGCAACCACAGATCTCGGAGTGCCCAGGATCTACTTTGCCAACGGTGGCGCTCACCTCCTCCACGATCTTCCGGTCCTGCCGTGCGAAGTTTTCGGACTCGACTGGCGGGTTGATCTGCAACGGGCAGCCAGGGCCCTTCCCGACCATGCCCTCCAGGGCAATCTGGATCCCGGAGTACTGATGGGACCCGACGACGAGATCGCGCGACGGACGCGGGCGATGCTCGAGGTGGCTCCTCGACGCGGATACATCGCCAACCTCGGTCATGGCATCACTCCTGACGTGCCGGTTCATGCCATGGAGACTTTTGTGCGGACAGTGCAGGACTTTCGCTATGAGAGATAATTTCGGATTTCGGATTTCGAATTTCGGATTTGAGGATCCGGTTCGCACTGGCTCGCGAATAGAGTGGATGGAAATTCCGAATTCCGAATTCCGAATTCCGAATTCGGCGAGCTGGTAGATTCGGTGAACAGTACCATCGATATTTCCGGCTTGACGCCAGAGCTGCTCGAAAAATACGACCAGCCGGGTCCCCGGTACACGTCGTATCCGACTGCGCCTCATTTCTCGCCCGAGTTCGACGAGGCCGCCTACCGGCAGCGCCTCGAACTTGCCTCCAAGCGGACAGATGAACCGCTCTCGATGTATGTTCATCTTCCATTCTGCGAGGCCCGCTGCACTTTTTGCGGGTGCAACGTGGTGATCTCACCACGCCATGGTCCCGAAGTGGCCTATCTCGAAGCGGTCGAGGCCGAGCTCGATCTCCTGCGCGAATCACTCGCTCAGCGGAAAATTCTCAACCAGCTCCATTGGGGTGGCGGCACCCCGACCTACCTGTCGCCGGCACAGTGCCGGCAGCTCTTCGACGCCATCTCCTCGCGCTTCGAGCTCAGTCGGGACGCCGAGGTCGCGCTGGAAATCGATCCCTGTGTGACGACCATGGAGCACCTCGCGACCTTACGGGACCTCGGCTTCAACCGCCTGTCGATGGGTCTCCAGGATCTCGACCCGGCGGTGCAGGAGGCGGTGCAACGCGTGCAGCCGCTCGAGCTCACCCGTGAGCACATCGAGGAGGCCCGCCGTCTCGGCTTCACATCCGTCAACGTGGATCTGATCTACGGTTTGCCGTTGCAAACCGAGGACTCTTTCCGAAGCACTGTCCGTCGGGTCATCGACGAATTGAATCCAGATCGAGTCGCCTGTTTCTCCTACGCCCACGTGCCCTGGATCAAGCCCCACCAGAAACAGCTCGAGGGGGCTTCCATGCCCGGAGGTTGGGAAAAGTTCCGGATCTTCGTCGGCGCCGCCGAGGAGTTCACCGCCGCCGGCTATCGATTTGTCGGCTTCGACCATTTCGCACGACCGGATGACGAGCTCGCCAACGCCCTCGACCAGGACCGGGTCCACCGCAACTTCATGGGCTATACCGTTCGGCCGGCCTCCGACCAGGTGGGGGTTGGAGTCAGCTCGATAGGCGACGTCGCCGGCGCCTACGCTGCCAACCAAAAGAAGCTGGTGAGATACCAGAAGAGTTGCGATGACGGACGCCTTCCGATCGAGCGGGGCCTTCTTCGAAGCCCCGAAGACGAGCTCCGGCGAAGCACGATCCATCGGATCATCTGCGCACTCAAACTCGACTTCAGTTGGATCGAAGAGCAATACCCAGTCGATACGCGCGTACACTTCGCGGCCGCATTGGGGGCGCTTGAAGAGATGGCTGCAGACGGTTTGGTGGAGATTGATGACACTGGGATCGAGGTTACGAGCCGAGGCCGTTTCTTTCTCCGCAACCTGTGCATGCCTTTCGACAACTACCTCGGCTCGACTCCTGACGGACCAAAATATTCGCGAACCGTTTGAGTGGGGCCGCTACCAGGTGGCGAGGTCTCCCGCGCCCCCGCCAACAACCGAGCAGGTTGGTTCGAGGCGGTAGAGACTGACGCCGCGCTCGCTCCATACTTCCTCGAGACAACGTTGCGAAAATCCCTCGAGGTTGGCAGCTGTTGCGGGATAGTAATATTCGAAAAACCGGTCCCTTCCCTGCATTTCCGTGATTCGCAGAGCCTCCCAGCGGTTGGTCAGCACATGGGTGACACCACTCGCTGAAAGGGCCGCCGCCATTTCGCCCGGATCCTGACTCTGGCGCGCGAGCTCCAAGATAAGGGGCGTCCCGAAGGGGTGTTCGATATCGACCGGGCGCTCAAAACCAAGAGCTCGGGCCTCCGCAACGAGGTGAATCCTCGAGTTTTCGGGGAGGCTCCTGACCGCATCGAACGCAATCTGTGAACTCACCCAACGATTCAGAATCTCTTCATCGTCGACGACCCCAAGTGTGGCACCTAATCGATCCAATCCCTCCCGTGAGACAGACGTCGAAAGGTTCCACGAAACCGCCACGGCGAGCAGTGATATCAGACCCACACGGGTTCTTCGCGATGCGCCATCGAAGGTGACGGCAAGCGCAGAGCCGATCAGCGCGGCCGCGGGCACGAGCACCGGCACCACATACCGGTGGACATGGAGATTGACAATCCAGAACGCAAAACCGGCGATCACGCCAACGAGAAGCGGCGCCCTCAGTTTCGGATCGAGCCGGCGCCAGCACACCGGCACGAGGAGGAACAGCCCCAGATACAGGAGCCCAATCGTCGGGAACCCATCCATCTGCAAGCCGAATGTGCCGAAATCGAGGCCCTCAACGATGTGACCAACGGAAATATCGAAGCCTGAAAGCCAGGCCGAATACCTCTCAGCGGTTTCGAATGGAACCTTGAGAATTGCCTTGAATGGGCCGTTGGCGAAAGGAAACAGTGGGTTGCCCACGGCAATGAAATTCCGCACCGCCCACGGCGTGAATGCCGCCAACGATGCGAAGAGGGCCAGCGAACCTCCCAAAAACAGCTGTTTCCAGCCTTTATTCGCTCGCCATGGCCGGTGCAGAGCTATCGCCGCCGCGGCGATGGGGATGGCCACTGTTCCGATAGCGGTGTACTTGGCGCCCACCGCAAGCCCCACGCAAACACCCGAAAAGGTCCACCACCTTGTCGCATATTTTGCTTCGCCGGCCGTCCGAACGAGACCGAGCCACGCACCGGCGGCAAAAACCGAGACCACAAGGTCGGACCCCGCCACCGTTGTCAGGCGAAGGAAGGTCGGTGTCGTCGCGAGAACGACAGCGCCGAATATCGCCGCCGAACGTTTTTCGACGCCCCCTGCAAGGCGAGCGACCGCGAAGACAGTCACCGCTCCGCACCACCAGTGGACCGCTTGAGCCGACCACGGACCGAGCACCCTGAGACCGTACCCGTAGAGCAGACTCGCGTTCACCGGCATATAGGAGTACCAGTTGCGTCGTATGGGATCAACCGATCCGTCCTGCAGCCAGATCCACGGGAATCCGAGGTGCTGGTGCCACTGATCGTAAAATGGCGACACCGTCGCGGCAACCAGCAAGGAAACCCCGGCGAGTCCGAGAAGAGGCGCCAAGGCAACCCCAAATCGGGGTAAATCCGCAAATGATCTTTTGAGCCCAAAAGTGCCGAACGCTGCCCATCCCACAAGGACCGCCATCAGTGGAATGGGTCGAAACAAGCCCAGAACCGAAAGAACCCCCGCACAGGCAACCAGCACACCCGCACCGGCTATCGAAGTTATCAAGGGGTCGTTTTGAATCATCTCGTCACCCGCGCCAGCCCACCGAGCAACGGGCCGACCGGCCCCCAGGGCTGCCAACGTCCACACCCCAATCCATCCCCCAACAAGGCAAACGACTGCAACGAAACCGAAACCGCCGGCCCACTGAGCCCTGATGAGCACAAAACCCAATCCCACGACCAGCATCACCACGGCAGCCGCCTGCAGACCTTGGGACCGTTCGCTCGGAGCCATCGCCCCGGACGGGTCCGTTTTGGTAGCATTCAAAGGTGCATTCGGCGATTGATCACCAGAGACCATCATTCTCAGACTATTACGGCCGTCCGAAATATCAGAATTTTTTTCGTTGGATCGACCACCGCAAGGTCCATGTCATTCGGCGCGAGCTGGCGACTCTCGAACCCGGTGCGACGGTTATCGACCTCGGGTGTGGGGCGGGTTCGATCCTTGCACGGACCAGGCGTGACGATGATTTTGCAGTCGCAGCGGACCATGACCCGGCATTGCTGGCCACCGCGACGCTCACCGGCTCGACGCCGGTAATGCTGGACCTCGACGGAGATCTTCCTCTCGATTCTGCCTCGATCGACGTCATTCTCTCCACCGACGTGATCGAGCACATTGTCGACCCGAAAAAGATTCTCGCGGAGATGTGGCGAGTGATGCGTCCCGGCGGTACTGTGATCGTCTTCACGCCACCGTACGACTCTGTGTGCTGGAATTCTGCCGAATGGTTGCACCGCCTGATCACCAGACGGCCAGCGGATCACATTTCCCCATTCACAAGAGAATCACTGACGTGGTGGATGGGTCGCTACTTCGTCGACTGTCGTCTTGGGCGAGTCAACTGGAATCTATCGATGTACGCGATCGCTCGGAAGAAGGTTGACTGACTGCCGCTACGTGGTTGATAACGCACCACACAAAACGCGGCCACTGCCGCCAGATCTTGATGTGGCTCTCGCCGTGCCGGCGGCGGTACTCGTGGGTCGGAATGTTCATCACTTGATAACCGGCCCGGAGCATCTTCATGACCATCTCCTGTTCGATGGTGTGAATGTCCTCACGAAGACCCACCTCGAGGGCGGCCTGCCTCCGCACAGCGCGAAAGCCGTTGAGAGTATCGGTGAGCTCCACGCCCCATCGCTTGTTGATGGCGATATTCATCGAAATGTTGCCGATGGTACGGACGAGCTGGCCGACGGTGATCGACAGCTCCTCAGAGCCACCCGTGAAACGTGAACCGACGCACAAATCAACCGCTCCATCGACGATTGGAGCCGCAAGGCGGGGAATGTCAGCCGGGTCGTGGGAGCCGTCCGCGTCCATGAATACAACCACAGGCTCCTGGACAAGGGACAGGCTGGCGCGAATCGCCGCCCCCTTCCCCTTGCCAGGATCGGCGTGGACCTCAGCTCCTTCGGCGCGCGCGCGCTCGACCGTGAGATCGGCGGAGTGGCCGTCCATCACCACGACACGCCCGCAATGCCGTCGAGCACCCGACACTGCTTCGGCGATGGACAGTTCCTCGTCCTTGGCCAGAATCACAGTCGCGACTGAATTCGGCGGTGTTTCGTTCACCGGGGGCCCTGTGCGCCGCTGCCGTGGGAAACGAAAAACTTCATTGTTCCCCGTGCCGGACAACGCCTCGCTGCATCAGATTATTGACGAGCAATTTGTTCTCGAGTTCAGAACCGGGGATCATATTCAGGATCTCGCCCAGCGAATACGTACCGTTGATCCGTGAAAGCAGGAAACCCTCTTGCGGGCTGCATGTGAGCGAGGTGAGTTCGGTAGGTGGAATCGCGAGCTCGAGGACCGCCGAGCTCGTCAGCTTGAGTTCTTGCGCGGCGGCTTCGAGCTTCTCTTGGACCACGTTTGCGTGTTTCGTAACATCCGGTTCCGAAGTGTATTTCTCGCGGATTTCGCCAAGCCGTCGGAGGGCGGCCAACAAATCTCCTTCGGCCATCATCTCTTCGACCTGATGGATCATGGTCAACCAGGATCCCCTGGGAAAACCGGGGATGGCTGTGATTTCGTCACCCGGAGCCCGCACCTCGAATAGACCGTGGGTCATGCCCTGGAAGACAAACATCAGGACGTGAAAAAATGCCATTCGATTTGCCAGTGCGATGAGCTCGATGCTGTTCTTGTCATCGATTTCGCGCAGAATGTTGAGCTCGATCTCGCCGAGCTGTTCGACATCGACCGCTTTGACCACCTTCGGGATATAGGTTTCGTCCGGAACGTGTTCAACGCATCGCGCCCACTCGTCCTTGCGCCGTACGCCCTCGAGCACGATCATTTCAACCGGTAAATTGAGCGGTTGGAACTTCTTGGCCGGCAGGATGTTCTCGAGGAATCGGAAATCACCCTGCTGCCAGAGAAACAGCTCATAAATGGTCTCTTCGGTCTTCACCTGCAGGATGTGTTGAAGGTCTTCGCGGCTCAGGCGCCCGATGATCACCAAAAGTTCGCCGAGGAGCGTTCCGTGATGCTCCTGCATGTCGAGGAGCTCTTGCAGCTCCTCCTCGCCCAAAAGACCCCAGCCAACCAGGTAGTAGCCAAGAAACTCCTTCGGATTTTCGGATGATGCCGCCGCGATCAGACCGTCGCGAAAGTAGATTTTCTTGTTGTGGGGCTCACCCTCAACCGACAACGTGCCGGTCTTGCGGCTCTGAGAGACCCACTGCAGAAGGTCTGCGAACGGCATTGTTCGGAGATTGCCACTGATCGACAATTGAGACACCCCGGCATCGCGACGGTAGACGTAGAACCCCCGGACGAGGCCGGAGGGACTCGGAGAAAAGCTCCCAAAATGTGTTGAGTCCGTAACTTACGACTCGCCAAAAATTATATCACGGGGCCGCACTTCAAATGAAGACCAAAAAAGGAGGCCGCGAGGCCTCCCAGAGGTTCGGTTTTGTGGTCCCGCGAGTCGACTATTGGAGCCGGAACTTGATGGTGAGATTGTAGTAGACCCCGACCGGAGTGCCATCGCACAACGCAGGTTCGAAACGCCACTGTTGGATCGCTTCGACTGCTGCCGCCGAGAGCCGATCGTCGGGTGACTTAATGACCTGAATATCTTCCACCACGCCTTCTTCGCTAATCACCGTCTCGACTGTCACCATCCCCGCGACCTTTTCTTCGCGCGCTGACGGGGGATATTTGGGATTGATCTTCTCGACCACTACCGGATGGGTGATCTCTTCACAAATCGAATCTGCCGAGGTGGTTTTGAGCTTTTCGTCGGAACCATCCGGCTTCTCCCCGTCGGATTGCGCCCCTGTCGAGGAAGACGACGTCGAAAGGGCCGACTGGGAAACGCTTGAAAATGCATTGGCGCCAAACGCCCCGACGGTTGCGAGCGAAACGGAAAGAACAAGGACGCTGAGCACGATTCTGGCTTTTGACATCGGGATCTCCTTTTTCAACCACGCCACCCGGTCCACCAGGTCGCGTCTTCCCAAAAATGGCACCGCCATCGCAACGACAGAATGTTGACTGGAGCAGACAACACGCCACAGCGCATCGAGGTATTGGCGGCGTTTGCCGGTGAGCCGCACGGTATCCGCATCGACGACCTGCTCGCGGCTCAGCGCAATCCGCGGGAGGATCAACCACACTACCGGGTGGAACCAGACGGCGGCGCGCAAAAGCTCTTCGAGAAAGGTGATCGGCCAGTCTCTCCTCCGCACGTGAAGAAGTTCGTGGCACGCCACGCCTTCCTGTTGATCGGCAGAAAGACTACAGAAGGAATTCGGCAGGAGCACCGCCGGCCGCAGCCAGCCGTAGGTCAGGGGTGCAGCCAGCCGATCGCTGACGAGAAGCGGCACTTCAAGTCCGAGCCGTTCGAGGATTCTTGATACCGAAACCGGTGTTGGAGCAAGCGGTTGTGCTTGGCGTCGACACCTGTTGAGATAACCGAGGCCCAGGAAAAGTCTGAGGATGCCGAGCACTGCGACTCCAGCGGCAATGAGGAACACGATCTTCAAGCTGATTCCCTGCACGGTCGCCGGCAGCGCGGTTGCCAGCACTTCCTCGACCTGGAGCCCCCCGAGGCTCATGTATGGGAGCGTCGCCTTGCGCGCCCATTCGAGCGGTATAAGTGGCAGGAGCAATACAACGAACAAGAGCACACGCCAATAAATGAGCAGGGCCCTGGGATGACGCAGGCGAATCATTCTCGGCAGCAATAGACCGACGACCAGCAGGAGCCCACTCTGAAGGGCATAGGATAGGACGGCGGTCGCGGTGTCGTGAATGTTCACTCGGTCTCCCTGATCATGCGCGCGATTTCATCGAGATCTTTCTTCGAGATCTTCTTGTCCTTCACCAGACTGACGACGAGTGGCGCCGCCGCTCCCTCGAAAACCCGGCCCACAAAATCATCGACCATTCCCGAAATTACCTGACTTTTGGGACGCACCGGCTGGTAGCGATAGGCACGCCCTTCCTTACGCCGCGTGAGATGTCCCTTGTCCTCGAGGATATTCATCATGGTCATTACAGTGGTGTACGCCAGCGGTCGCTGTTGGTTGAGGATTTCGTGGACCTGGCGAACGGTACCGCCGTCGAGCTCCCACACCACGTGCATGATTTCGAGTTCGGCGTTGGTGAGTTTTCCCTTTGGATTTCGCATACTAAGAACATAGTACTAAGAATTTCGTCTGTCAAGCCCCACCCCGGACAATTCTCAGTTCTCAATTCTCAATTTTTAATTTCTACCGGCTCTCCCGAAGATTGAGGTGGCTGGGTGGCATTGAGAATTGAGAACTAAAAATTGAGAATTCAATCATTTAAAGCTTGCAAGTCGGCGACGACTTCTGATTTGGGTCGCGTGTGAGAGGGTATTGACTTGATTTATGCTTTATTTACACCTATACTTGAAGTTCCTGGAGGAAAAGATGGTCGTGGCACAGCACCTACCTAGATCGGAGCCAACACAAGTTCCTCCAGAGCAACACTTTGGCCTCCCAGAGGAGCTCCGTAGCTCCCTCCACCGGGCGTCGGATCTCATCCGCAAGAGGCGCATGGAACTTCGCGAGGACCCCCTCCCCACCTCGCTGACCGGTCTCGACCGCCTGCTCGGCGGCGGCCTGCCCCGAGGCGAACTGGTGGAGCTTGTGGGCCGCGGTTCCTGTGGTCGTTTCGCGGCTCTCCTGGCAACCCTGCGTGCGGTGACCGGCGCCGGCGAGGCGGCTGCCTTCGTCGACCAGGGTGCGCAATTGGACCCACAAGCGGCGGCGGAGATCGGCATCGACCTCGAGCGTCTGCTGTGGCTGCGGCCACAGAACCTCGGTGACTCACTGGCCGCCGCCGATCTGTTGGTCCACACCGGCTTTCCGCTGGTCGCTCTCGATCTCGGTTTGCCACCGGTGCGGGGCCGCGCGCCGTTGGCTGCCTGGTTGCGGGTGGCGCGTAACGCCGCCAACCATCAGACGGTGGTTCTGGTGGGTTCTCCCTACCGATTGAGCGGCTGCGCCGCCGGCGTGGTGGTGACGGCTGGCCGTGGGCGGGGCGACTGGAGTAGTGGTGGGCGCAGTGCTCGCCTCCTTGCCGGCTTGCGGTCACGGTTCTCACTCAGCAAGCGTGTCGGCTTCGCAGATCTCGGCGAGGCGTTCGCCGTTCTCGCACTGCGCGAAGCGGCTTTTGGCCCCGTCTTCCCAAACGAAACAACTGAAATCGTGAATCGGGCGGGTGAAAAATCCGAAATCCGAAATCCGAAATTTGAAATTCCGAAGGAAAGGAGAGAGCGACATGTCACAGCCCTTTGAAATGAACACACGAGGTTTCTTCGAACTCGCCGGCGAGGCGTTCGGATTGATGCTCTTTGGTTTCTGCTTCCTGGTGCTTGCTTTCTGCGTGTGAGAGCACGTGTTTTCACCACCAAGACACCAAGGGCACCAAGCCCAGGAGAAACCGCAGATCACGCAGATGAACGCAGATGTCCTTTCCGAATCGGATCGCGTTGGTTCTTCATCAGCGAGCTCATGTCGATCAGCCACCCTTTCTAACGCAAAGGCGCAAAGGCTCAAAGACGCAAAGTCCACCCAACCACCCATACTGCCCACAGATCACACAGATAGACCCAGATGGTTTCGATCTGAATTGGGTGATCCAGCTTTACCAACGACTCCCTCTCCCCCACTCACCCTTCAACGCAGAGGCGCAGAGACGCAGAGACGCAGAGAGAGTTGTCGGAGACTCCATCGCACGGCGAGGTTCCGGCCGTCCGGAGACGGTCGGGAACCGCTGGGCCAGGAAACCGCCCCGAAAACGAGCTTTCGTTCCAATTTCCTGGCCCAGAGACCTGTGCTCTCCGAGCACAGGTCTCGCCGTTTCTTTCTTCTATTTGTTGGTTGGAAGAGGCTCACCCTCCCCTCCTATAAGAAAGAAGAGAGGCAGAACCGACGTGCCAACAGCACGTCGGCCGGGGAGAAGACCGGGCGTAACGGATGCTTGCATCCGGAACGATCGGGCTTCTCCCCGGCGACAGGCGATCTCCCCATCGCCTGTCGTTCTGCCGTCAATCCGCGGCACCACCACCCAAACTCGGCGACCACCTCTTTGCGGTTCTATGGGGTGGGTGGGTGGATCTGGGTCTATCTGTGTGATCTGTGGGCAATCTTGGGCGGGTCCGGCTTCGCCGCCGGGCGGCTATGCCGGGACAAGTGGGAGGCTCTGCGGCTCTGCGGCTCCGCGCCTCTGCGTTCTTTTTGGTGTTCTCCCTTGGTGTCTTGGTGTCTTGGTGGTTCAAAAAACCTCACATCCTTGGCATGACAAGGATCGCGTGCTTATTCATTCCCCTCTTTCCGCTCGCGGCTCGGTTACGCGCGGAACCGGAGTTGGCCGGAGAGGTGGTGGCGGTGTGCGAGGGCAACGGATCGGCGGCCCGGGTCGTCGGTGCTTCCCGACCCGCCCGCAAGTCCGGCGTGCGCTCGGAGATGAGCCTCGCCCAGGCACGCGGCATTCTGCCCTCTCTCATCGCCCGCGGTCGCGACGTCTCGTGCGAGACTTCGGCCCACGAGGCCCTGGTCGAGACCGCAACGGGGCTCTCACCGCGGGTCGAAGACGCCGCTCCAGACATCGTCTTTGCCGATGTCGGCGGAATGGAGCGTCTCTTCGAAGGAGACTCCGGTGAACACGATATGGGGCAGGCCGCTATCGTCGCCGCCGAGGCCCTCGACCTGCCGGTGCGGGTAGGTATCGCCGGCAATAAGCTCGCCGCACGCATCGCCGCGCGCATGCCCGACTCGCCGAAGGTGGTGGCCGCCGGC
>Ga0316198_10000349_pt1 | contig 23631 bp, 16 predicted proteins | sample OudBieAanoxic_MG_FD_204935 | JGI IMG/M metagenome (GOLD analysis project Ga0316198, IMG submission 204935) | Coastal sediment microbial communities from Oude Bieten Haven, Netherlands - site A anoxic | ecosystem: Environmental > Aquatic > Marine > Coastal > Sediment | place: Netherlands...
GCGCCTCATCCGCTGCAGGCTGGGAACGCCGCACAAGGATATTTAAAAGATCGGTGCGGGTAATGACCCCGGCGATGGTCTCATTTTCCACAACCGGCAAAATACGCTGTTTGTTGTCGATGATTTTCTTTTGTATTTCAACAAGATCAGCATCCGGTTGAACACTGGCTACCTCTGTGGTCATATAGTCTTTGACCTGAACCCGGTCGAGCTTATGGTAGAGGGCTTTTTCGATCACCTGCCTGGTGATGTATCCGCAAAGCTTTTCGGTGCCATTTATTTTTTCCGTGACCAGAAGCGCATTCAGATTATAGCGTGCAATGATATTCCGGGCTTTTTTGCAGGCAACATCGGGGCTGATGGAGATGGCCGGCGATGACATCAAATCCTTGGCCTGGCGACTGGCCCTGATTTTTTCGTAAAGGATTTCCACCAGTCCGGTTTCCGTTTGCGCCAGGGTTTTGCCCTTAATCGATGCCGCCGCAGCATAGGGATGACCACCGCCGCCCAGGGATGTCAATATGGCGCCAACATCCACCTCGTTAATTCTGCTGCGGGCCACCACATAGATTTTATTTTCCATTCGGGCAATGGCGAAAATAGCGTCAAGATTTTCCATTTTTACCATTTTTTGGACCAAAAAAGCAAAATCGGGCATATATTTTTCCATGGTGACGCTGGCAACAACGACTTCGATGCCATTGATGTAGTATCGGGTAACCGCCTGAATCAGATCGTTTAACAGTACGACCTGCTCTGGGCTGAGTTCTCTGGCAATGAGATTGGAAACTATATTTAAATTGGCCCCCCGGGACAGCAGATAAGCCGCGGCCAGAAAATCCCTTTCAGTTGTTGAAGGAAAGGTAAAAGATCCGGTATCCTCGTAAATTCCAAGGCACATAATGGTGGCTTCATCCGGAGAGATGTTGATATTTTTTTTCCGTATAATCTCGGTCAGGATGGTAACATTGGCACCCGTCTCCCCATGGATTTCGATTTCACCTTTGATATCGTTATCGGTGAGCGGGTGATGATCGTAGATATGAATTTTAATTCCGGGCTTGTCCAACAGTTTTGCAAGTTTACCGATGCGGCCGATCTGTCGGGTGTCCACCAGAACCAGCCGGGTGATGCTGTCGAAGTCGATTCGATTGATATTCACCATGTTGAACAGATAGGCCATCGAATTGATGAAGAAGTTTTTTAAATTTTTTTCCTGTGAGCCCGGAAAGATCACCAGCGCATCCGGATACAGTTTTTGGGCGGCCAGCATGGAGGCTAATGCATCAAAGTCGGCATTGACGTGGGTGGTTATGACGGTAACATCTTTATTTTTAATTGATTTTTTGCTTTTAGGCACAGTCGTAGTCCATGATACCTTAGTGCTTCAATTCACAACTACAGTGACATATGATTCTTGACCAATCCAGCATAATTGCTTGCTCAGGACTAAGTCCTGAGTGAGTAAATACGTCATCATTTTTACGAATCGATCGACTTTGGAAGATAGATGCACCATCGGGTGCAATTAGAACACTTCGCTGAATTGGCCATTTTGTCAAACATTCAGACCCCATAGGGTAACATATCTAGCCCGGTATTGCCACTAGCTTATTCCCGATCAGGGCCCGGCTCATGATCTTGAAAATATAAATGAAATCGTTTGAATCGAACAGGTTGCAATCCTTGACTTTCCAGTGGCCGTTTAATAGGATTAATTTCACGGTTCACAAATTATTGTCTAAAAGACTTAAGTTTTTTTCCTCTCCGGCCGATATTGATTCTGAATATTACATTATCGTCAAAGATGCCTGCTCGCGATTAAAAATCACAGTTTTCAGGCGGTGGTAACCAGGGCAGATTTAAAAAAGGCAGGCGCAGACCACCGGCCGTTGTGTCTTATTTCAAATTATCAGGGAGGATTGATCATGGCAGTTTATGTGTGGACGGGCAAAAATAGAACGGGCGGAACTTCAAAAGGCGAGATTGAAGCTGTCAGCGAAGCGGCTGTAAAATCACAATTGGTTCGCCAGAAGATTACGCCGACCAAAATTAAGGAGAAGCCCAAAGACCTATTTGCGAACGTCAGCTTTCTCCAGCCCAAAGTCAAAGAGCATGATATCATACTTTTTGCCCGACAATTTTCGACCATGATCGATGCCGGTTTGCCGATCATTCAATGTCTTGACATTCTCTATTCTCAACAGGCCAACGCCACGTTTAAGAAAATGCTGAAAGAAATAAAGGAGTCCGTCGAGGGTGGGGCAACCCTGGCCGAAGCTCTGAAAAAGTTCCCCAAACAGTTTGATGACCTGTTCGTCAACATGATTGCCGCTGGCGAGGCCGGTGGTATCCTTGATGCAATTTTGAGAAGGCTTGCAGCCTATATGGAAAAGGCTGCCAAACTCAAGTCTCAGGTTAAAGGGGCCATGACGTATCCCATCGTTACCCTGATCATTGCGATCGTTGTTCTGGCAGTTATTCTGGTTTTTGTAATTCCGGTTTTTGAGGAAATGTTCGCAGACATGGGTGGCGAGCTTCCGCTGCCCACCCAGATTGTTGTGGCCATGAGTGATATGGTCAAAAGCAAGATTATTTATATCATCGTCGGTCTTTTTCTGTTTGCGATTGCCTTCAAGAAGTTTCACAGTACCGAAAAGGGGCGGGATGTGGTCGACAGTCTGCTTTTAAAGATTCCCGTATTCGGGGAGTTGTTGCGCAAAGTGGCTGTCGCCAAGTTTACCCGCACCATGGGCACCATGCTGGGCAGTGGTGTGGCCATTTTGGAAGCACTTGATATTGTGGCCAAAACCGCAGGAAATCGAACCGTTGAAAAGGCGATTTACAGCGTCCGCTCAGGCATTGCTGAGGGCCGTACCATGGCGGATCCCCTAAACGAAAGCGGTGTATTTCCTCCGATGGTATGCCAGATGATCGGTGTTGGTGAATCAACCGGTGCCTTGGATGCCATGCTGGAGAAAATTGCCGATTTTTATGATGAGGAAGTTGATCAGGCCGTTGAAAACCTGACCGCATTGATTGAACCTTTCATGCTGGTATTTTTAGGCGTGACCATCGGTGGCCTGGTGGTTGCCATGTATCTTCCGATTTTCCAAATGGCCGGAGCCATTTCCTAGCGGTAATGAACTACCCCGCCGCAAGCAACGGGGTATCAAACGGAAAATTTTAAACGCCCCACCGGGCGGGGAATTAAACCCTCGTCCGCCGCAGGCGGATTAAAAATTAGGTAACTCAAAAATTCCCAAGGTACGGTTGTTTCTGTCCCCTGGTAGAAGCAACTGGACCTGTCACGGGTCCCAGCCGTTCAACTAGTAATTCCTATGGATCACGCATTGCAAATGCCCGAAAAGGACTTCAAAGATAAATTGAAGTGGTTGATGCTTTTTCGGGTCCTTTTTTCAACCCTGTTGCTGGGCTCGTCCATTGTCCTGCAACTCGGAGACTCCCCCCCGCCCATCGGCCCCCCCCTAAAACTTCTATATGGTCTTATCGCGTCCATCTTTTTTCTGTCAATCTTGTATGCCCTATCCATCGATCGTATTAAAAAACACATCGCCTTTGCCTATGCCCAGATTTTAGTCGACACTTTGATTGTTACGGTGATCCTGTTTGTTACCGGAAGCTTTTCAAGTATTTTCTCATTTCTGTATCTGGTTGTCATCATTTACTCCAGCATATTGCTGTCAATCCGGGGAACTCTGGTCATCGCTGCGATTTGCAGCATCCAGTTCGGCATCATGGTGGATTTTGAATATTACGGTGTCATCTTTCCATTGGTAAGCGAGGAAGGGATGCTTGCCTCGAGACTCCCCTGGAATCAGGTACTCTACAAAATTCTAATAACCATGACCGCCTGTTTCGCAGTAGCCTTTCTGAGTAGCTTTCTGTCCGAGCAAGTTCGAAGTACCAGAAAAGAACTACGGGTCATGGAAAATCACGTAAAGCGTGTCGAAACAATGGCATCCGTCGGTGAGATGGCCGCCGGCCTGGCCCATGAAATAAAAAATCCGCTGGCTTCCCTGACCGGATCCATACAACTTCTCAAAGAAGATATCCGATTTGATCCTGATCATGAAAGACTCATGCAGATTATTTTGCGTGAGGCCGATCGGTTAAGTTCACTGGCTAACAATTTTCTGATGTATGCACGGCCGCCGGCAGGGAAAGTTGAGCCCATTGAGCTTGAAAAAATATTAATCGAAACGGCCGAGTTATTTGAAAAAGATGCATCCAATGACGGTCGCATCACAACAACCAAGAAAATCCAATCCAATATTTGGATCTCAATGGATCCGGTTCATTTACGGCAGATTCTCTGGAACCTGTTGTTGAATGCGTCAGAGTCCATTGACGGTGAAGGTGTGATCGACATTGAAATGTATGCCCAAAAAAGCAAACGCGCTTGTATCAAAATTACTGATAACGGTTGCGGGATGTCGCCGGACGAGCTTAAAACCATTTTTGATCCCTTTTTTACCACCAAACCCTATGGCACCGGTCTCGGGCTGTCCATCGTGCACCGCATTCTTGAGGCTTATGACTTATGGCTGAATGTCGAAAGCGAAGAGAACAAAGGCAGCACCTTCACCCTACAATTCAAACAGATGGATTCTCCGGGCTAGCCCGCCCAAGGAAATATCATTAAAACAGGTGAGTCAGTAAAAGCTAACACAGACTTAACCCTGCAGCCTTTCATCTTGATCTTGACAGTTTCCAGCAGATACGCTAACTAAAACGATTTAATTTCATACCGCTTTTCCTAATTATAACTCGATACATGGAATTGCGGCATAAGTGGTTGTAGAAAAACAACGTTTCAATAGCGGAGCTTATTTAATAACCACTATAGAAACTGTCAGCGCAATCTGCTATGTTAAAACGGAATTGAGAATCGATAAAATTATGGAAAAAACTAGCGAACTGCTGCAAAATCGAAAAGCAAAAATTAAAGAATTAAAAAAGAACCAGGTCAATCTTTATCCCAATGGATTTGTCGTATCACACACGGTTCGGGACATTCAAAATGCCATAAATGAATCAACTGAAAGCCTGGCCGAGGACGAACCGGTCTTCATCACTGCCGGCCGCATGATGGCGATCAATAGTTTCGGAAAAAGCGCTTTTATCCGTTTCAGGGACCGGACCGGACAGCTGCAGGGCTATGTTAGAAAAGACCGCATCGGCGACGATGCCTACCGGCTTTTCAAACAGCTTGATATCGGTGATTTTGTAGGGCTAAAAGGCGGGCTATTTCAAACTCGGACCGGCGAATGGACCTTGTTGGCCCAGGAATTGACTCTGCTGTGCAAGGCCACTCGCCCTCTGCCGGAAAAATTCCATGGGTTGCGTGATCCCGAAAAGCGCTATCGGCAGCGCTATGTCGACCTGATTATGAATGACGACGTACGGGATATTTTCTTGAAGCGCAGCCAGATTATTCAACAGATCCGCACTTTTTTTATTCAGCGGGATTTTCTGGAAGTAGAAACGCCCATGATGCAACCCATCCCCGGAGGGGCTGAAGCCACTCCATTTAAAACGCATCATAATGCTTTAGGAATGGACCTCTACCTGCGCATAGCGCCGGAATTATACCTAAAGCGCCTTGTCGTCGGAGGATTTGAGAGAGTTTTTGAGATCAATCGCAACTTCAGAAACGAAGGGGTGTCCACCCAGCATAATCCGGAATTTACCATGCTCGAATTTTATCAGGCCTATGGTACCGACAGCGACCTGATGAAATTAACCGAACAATTGATTGCCGAGATCGCTGTATCAGTTGCCGGAACGGCACAGATAAGCTACCAGGGCCAGGCCATCGATCTTGCAGGGAAATGGCAACGGTTGTCACTTTATTCCGCACTCGAGAAACTGGGAGGTATTGATCCGGCTCTTTTAAATAACAAAGAAGGGCTCCTCAAATTCGCTTCTCAGAGGGGCATTCAAGTTACCAAAACCGGACAGCTGGGTAAGGTGATCACCAAATTGTTTGACACCCTGGTGGAACCCAAATTAATTCAACCGACTTTTATTACTGAATATCCTGCGGAGATTTCGCCCCTGTCGCGGCGCAGTGATCAACACCCGGATCTTACCGAGAGATTTGAGCTCTTTATTGCCGGCCGCGAGATAGCCAACGGGTTTTCCGAGCTCAATGATCCGGTCGACCAGCATGAACGCTTTCGTCAGCAGGTTGAAGGTCGCCGGGCAGGTGATGAGGAAGCGCATCGAATGGATAATGACTATATAGAGGCCCTGGAGTACGGGATGCCGCCAACCGCCGGTGAGGGCATCGGCATCGACCGGCTGGTCATGCTGCTCACCGATGCTGCATCTATCCGGGAGGTTATCCTCTTTCCACACATGAAAAATAAGACTGAAGTGCAGAAAAAGCTTGACCCAAACAATTAACTTATAACTGTCAACTAAATATCCATGGGATTTGAATTATTCATCGGCGGCCGATACCTGAGGGCCAAACAAAAGCAGGCTTTTATTTCCCTGATTACCATTCTTTCGATTGCAGGGGTGGCGGTGGGGGTCATGGCCCTGATCGTGGTTATAGCGGTGATGGCAGGTTTTGAGGCTGATCTAAAGAGTCGCATTTTAGGCGGACAACCCCAGGTGATCCTTAAACGTCACGGAGGTGCTTTTACAGACTACCCTCAAGTGTTGCAAGAAGTCGAACAGATTGAAGGTGTTGAAGCTGCCACGCCGTTTATCCTGTCTCAAATTATGTTGCGAGCCAAAGGGGGGGCCGTCGGTGCGGTGCTGCGGGGAATAGACCCAAGATCGGCTGGCCGGGTCATGAAGACCCTTCAGCAGGTGAATTTGCCCGATCCGGCAAACGTCGATCCCTCCCGGGACGCTTCAACCGTTATTCGCGGCATTGTTCTGGGTCGTGAATTGGCCAGAAACCTCGGGGTTGTTGAAGGTGATGTCATCTATTTGATTTCTCCCCGGGGAATGCTGTCTCCCATCGGGCATGTACCGGCAATGAAACAATTCAAGGTAACCGGGTTTTTCGAGTCCGGGATGTATGATTATGACCAGACTTTTGCCTATATTAATATAAAAGATGCCCAGAAATTAATGCGCATGGGAAATTCCGTCAGCGGGCTTGATATCCGGGTAACCAACATATATGAGGCCAGAAATGTCTCCCAGAAAATTACCTCCAAACTGAAGTTTCCCTATTGGGCGATGGACTGGATGCAGATGAACCGCAACCTTTTCAAAGCACTTAAACTGGAAAGGAGGGTAATGTTTATCATATTGACCCTCATAATTCTGGTGGCGGCTTTCAACATCGCCAGCAGCCTGATCATGATGGTTATGGGTAAAACCCGGGACATTGCCATTCTAAAGGCCATGGGAGCCACCGAGAGGAGCATACGCAAAATTTTTGTTTTCAACGGCATGGTCATCGGCGCATTCGGCACCTTGCTGGGGCTGGGACTGGGGCTCATACTCTGCTTTCTGCTCAAACATATTAATGTTCATGAATTGGCCGGAGACATTTATTATTTTACGAGCTCCCTGCCGGTAAAGCTTGAATTTATAAATGTGATCTCGATTATTGTGGCGGCCCTAGTGATTTGTTTTCTGGCCACCCTTTATCCGGCGCACCAGGCATCTAAACTTAACCCTGTCGAGGCCATCAGATACGGTTAGGGTCCTATTTATCAGGTAAGCCATGCTAAATGAGAGTAATGAAAAAGGTTCCGAGCGGGTGAAAAACCTCATCGCTGTTCGTGATCTAAGTAAAAGCTTTGCCAATGGCGGGATCAGTATTGATATCTTAAAAGGTCTCAATTTTGATCTGCCTGCCGGTGAAACCGTGGCCATCGTGGGTGCTTCAGGTATTGGTAAATCCACTTTGCTTCATATTATCGGTACCCTGGATCGGCCTGACAATGGGAAACTGCTGTTTAAAGGCGAAAATGTTTTTTTATATGACGATCTTAAATTGGCTCGGTTTCGTAATGAGTCAGTGGGATTTGTATTTCAATTCCATCATCTCTTACCCGAATTCAGTGCGCTTGAAAATGCCATGATGCCGGCGCTGATTCAGGGCACGAGTAAACACCTTGCCGCTCAGGCAGCAGAGGAGGTCCTCGTCAGGGTCGGCTTGAAGGATAGATTAAACTATCGAGTTGGAAAATTGTCGGGTGGAGAGCAGCAGCGGGTGGCCCTTGCCAGAGCCCTGGTTTTAAAACCGCTCGTTCTGCTCGCAGATGAACCCACCGGAAATTTGGATAAAACCAACAGCGAACACATTCACTCTCTGCTAATGGAGCTGAACCAGGACTATTCCATGACACTGGTTGTGGTAACCCACAATATGGAACTTGCTGCTTGCATGTCCCGCCGTGTAACGATTGTAGAGGGGAAATTGACGGCTATGCCGTGACCATCAACCGGCTAACCCTCCTTTCTAAAAGGATTCTATGATTAAGCGCGCCTGCCCGATCCTTTTAATATTATTCTCTTTAATAGCCGACGTTGCCTATGGGCAACAACCCGTCCGCGTTGTCATACTGCCCTTTGAAGTATATGCTCAGGAAGATTTGTCTTATTTAAAAGAGCAAATTCCCGAAGTTATTAAAACCCAGTTGGAGCAGGAAGGCGCTAAAATACTCATTCTGAATCAAGAGACACTGGATTCCCGCGGATTGCGGACAGACAGCCCGGCCGCCATACGCCAGATCGGAGTTGATACCGGTGGCAACTACGTTATCTGGGGAAGCCTGACCTGGCTCGGTCAGAATTTCAGTTTGGATGCCAAATTGCTGCCTTCAGAGAAGATCGAAGATCCCCATGCCTTTTCAGCTGAGGGCGAAGGCGTCGAAAATCTTCCCGCCGCTGTAAAAAAAATGGTCCAGGAAATGACATTAAAGCTTTTTAAGCGGGAAACGATTGTTGAGGTTCAGATTAAGGGCAACCAGCGTATCGAAGAAGATGCCATCCGAAAAATTTTAAAAGTAAAAAAAGGTGACATATTCAATTTAAAAACTATATCTGATGAATTAAAAGCCGTTTATGCCATGGGCTATTTTGATGATGTTCGCGTGGATGCTGAAACGGTTGCCGGCGGTAAAATTTTCATCTTTATGGTTAAGGAAAAGCCCACCGTGCGGAGCATTCTTATTGACGGAAACAGTTGGGTTTACGATGATGATGAAATTAGAGAAGTTCTGACTATCCGCAAGGGTTCCATCCTTAATATCAATACCATCCAAAGTGACATGCGACGGATTGAAGAACTGTACAAGGAAAAAAACTATTACAATGCCAAAGTCAAATATAATGTCTACCCGCAGAAGGAAAATAAGGCAGATATCGAATATGAAATCGACGAGGGTAAAAAATTTCATATTGAGAAAATCGTATTTGTCGGCAATAGTGCCTATTCGGACGGCAAGTTGAAAGGGTTGATGGATACCTCCGAAGAAGGCCTGCTTTCCTGGTTCACATCAGCCGGTGATCTTAACGAAGAAAACCTCAGTCAGGACACGGCTAAACTGACCGCTTTTTATCACAATAAAGGGTACGTCCGGGCTAGAGTCGGCGAGCCGGAAGTCAAGTTCGAGGAGGACGGTATTGTCATAACCATCCGCATTGTTGAGGGACCGCAGTTCAAGGTCGGCGAAGTGACGATGGCCGGCGATTTGATCATTCCGCCGGAGCAACTGCTGCAGAAGATAAAAATTTTAGAGGAGGAATATTATAATCGGGATGCCATACGCCTGGATGTGATTGCGCTGTCAGATATTTATGCCGATGAAGGCTATGCCAATGTCGATGTTGCGCCGCGCATCGAACAGGATCCCGAGAAGTTGGTAGTCAATATTACTTTTGAAATTGCCAAGGGCAAGCAAGTATACTTTGAAGAAATCACCATCAGCGGCAACTCCAAGACCCGCGACAAGGTAATCAGGCGGCAGTTGCAGGTTTATGAGCAAGAACTTTATAGTGGTCGAAGATTAAAGCGCAGTGTTCGAAACTTATATCGGCTTGATTATTTTGAGGACATAAAGGTCGACACTGTCAAAGGCAGTGCCGACGATAAGATGAGGCTGCGCGTCGATGTAACCGAAAAAAATACCGGAGCCTTTAGCTTTGGCGCCGGCTATGGGAATATTGAAAACCTCTTTCTAACAGCGTCCATATCCGAACGGAACCTGTTTGGACGCGCTCAGACGCTGGCGTTAAAGGGGCAGCTGGGAGCAAAAACCACCCGATTTACATTGAGTTTTACAGAGCCGTGGTTATTTGATATTCCGTTGTCTGCCGGTGCGGATGTTTACAATTGGAAATACAGTTTCTCAACCTATGACAAAGACAGTGTCGGCGGCAATATACGACTCGGCTATCCGGTGATCGATTTCACCCGAATGAATCTGGTCTATACCTATGATATTGCAGATATCAAAAACGTAGATGAAGATGCCGCTGATTCCATCAAAAGGGATGAAGGAGAAAATATCAAAAGCAGTATCACCACCCGTTTAAGATATGATTCCAGAAATGATCTTTTTCATCCAACTCATGGATCCACGCATTCGGCTTCATATGAATTCGCCGGGATAGGTGGAACGGTCGGATTTAACAAAATCATTGGCGAAACCGGCTGGTATTTTCCACTGATCTGGAAAACTGTGGGCGTTCTGCACGGCAAAGCAAGTTATGTAAAACAGCTTAAGGGGAAAACACTGCCGGACTATGAAAAATTTTATATGGTAGGCATCGATTCGCTGCGGGGGTTTGAACGTGACGACTTGAGCCCGCGGGATGAAAACGGCTCCGAGATTGGTGGCAATAAGCTTGTTCAGGCGAACGTCGAAGTCCGATTTCCACTTGTCCCGCAAGCCGGAGTGTATGGCGTTGTTTTTTTTGACACCGGCGATATTTATGCTGAGGGCGAGGATATTGAGCTTGATAACTTGAGAGAAAGCGCTGGCTGCGGCATTCGGTGGCTGTCGCCCATGGGGCCGGTCCGTCTGGAATACGGTTGGATCCTTGATCCCAAACCCACCGATAGCGCCTCCGGGAACTGGGAATTTTCCATGGCCTCGGCTTTTTAGGCCAACCGGAGAGCATTGGTCAGCCAAAACCGTTAGCCAGAAATTCGGCGGTACCACACATTTTTTAGTTTATCGTTAATCCGAAATTTGCTATTTACCCGATATTGCAGTATCCTGAGTCCCAATTTTCCTGTTGGGGACAACCCCTGACGGGGGTAATGCTAATATATTAATTTTTTTCATTAGAAAAAGATTATTACTAGAATAACTGGAGTCAAAGCCGAATCCACATGGTCCGGATTCTTTGCTCTAAGACAAGGAGGAATATAATGAGAGCCTATAAAATTGCCTGTATCGTTAGTTTTTTCATTTTCATATTTTTCTGCAATCTTGCACTGGCTGCAGATGTGGCCAAGATAGGTGTGATTGATCTTCAAAAGGTCCTGGAGACTTCCAGTGCCGGAAAATTGATTCAGGCTGAACTCAAAAAAGCAAACGAAAAGATGGCCGCCGATCTGCAGAATAAAGGCAACGAAATTGAAAGCATTCGAAAGCGGCTTGAGCGCGAATCCATGGTGATGAGCAAAGAGATGCGCGATGAAAAAGAACGGGAACAGCGCATCAAGGTTAATGATTTTAAGACCTTGCAAAAAAGGTATCGCTCCGAGCTTCAGAAACTACAAGGTCAATTAATGCAGCAACTACAAAGCGATGTAACCGACATTACCCAGAAAATCGGAAAAAAAGAAGGTTACCTTTTGATCATGGATAAACGCGGTGTCATTTATACGCCCAGTTCTGTTGATATAACCGACAAACTTATCCAGAGACTCAACACCAAAACTGCCAAGGCTAAAAAGTAAATCACCCCTAAGCATAATCTTTGAAACCAGTGACGGTTATGAAAGTACCGATATCCAAAATTGCAGCTCTGGTGCAGGGCAACCTTATCGGCGACTCAAACAAAATGATCAGTGGCGCAGCTCCTTTTGAGCAGGCCGGAGAAAATGAAATTACAGTTGCGGGCAATGCCAAATTTTTAAAAAAGATGGGCGACTGCCTGGCTGCGGCGATAATTGTTCCCAGGGATGTCACTACCGGAGCCAGCAATCTTGTGCAGGTGGACAATCCCATGCTGGCATTCGCTAAAACCCTGCAATATTTTTATCCGCCGGCCCAGCCTCAAGCGGGGACCCACCCCGACGCCGTGATCGGCCAGGAATTTAATCATGGCCAGGGCCTTTCGGTCGGACCGGTGGCGGTTATCGGCCGTCATGTTACCGTCGGTGATCGTGTTTGGCTTCATCCCGGAGTGGTTATCGGCGACAAGGTCGTTATGGGTGATGATGTCGTCATCCACCCCAATGTAACCATACAGGAGGGATGTGTCATCGGCAATCGGGTAATCATTCATGCCGGTACGGTGATTGGCAGTGATGGCTTTGGGTTTGCGCCGGACGGCAATTGTTATCACAAAATTCCGCATACGGGAATTGTGCAAATCGATGATGATGTCGAAATCGGGGCCAATAATGCCATCGACCGAGGAACTTTTGGTAAAACCCACATCGGCCAAGGGGTTAAAACCGACAATCTGGTTCACATCGCTCACAACGTCAGCGTGGGGGCAAATACAGTCCTGGTCGCTCAGGTTGGAATTTCGGGTAGCGTTACGATCGGCAAAAATGCTATTCTGGCCGGTCAGGCCGGTGTCGCCGGACACCTGACCATTGGTGACGGCGCCACCGTCGGCCCCCAGACCGGTGTGGGAAGGCCGGTGCCCGACGGTCAGATTGTATCTTCCGGTATTCCGGAAATGCCGCATCGAATATGGCTGCGGGTTCAACGGCTGATTCCAAAATTGCCGGAATTTAGTAAAAGACTCTCGGGATTGGAGAAAAGATTTAAACGCTTTGAAGAGAAAATGGAATAAAAAATGAAAGCCGAGTATGATATCCAGAAAATTATGGAATTACTGCCGCACCGGTATCCCTTTTTGCTGGTCGATCGTGTCATGGAATTGAAACCCGGTGACAGGATCATCGCCCTGAAAAATGTTACAATTAACGAACCCTTTTTCCAGGGTCATTTTCCAGGAAAACCGGTCATGCCGGGTGTCCTCATTATCGAGGCCATGGCCCAAGCCGGGGGATTGCTGGCCTATGAATCAGGCACTGCCAACAATCATGGCCAACTCATCTATTTTATGGGTATGGATAAGGTCCGGTTTCGCAGACCGGTGGTCCCCGGAGACCAGCTCATATTTGAGGCTAAAATTTTAAAACTACGGACCAAGGCTGCCAAAATGGCCGGAACCGCCTTTGTTGATAACCAATTAGTCGCTGAAGCCGAGTTGATGGCTTCCTTTGGAGAGAGTAAATGATACATCCGTCTGCCATTATCGGTCCGAAAGCTGAAATTAATACTGATGTTGAAATAGGACCTTATAGCGTTATTGCCGATAATGTTTCGATAGGATCGGGAGCAGTTATCGGCCCCCATGTTACGGTTGATCCCTATGTGTCCATCGGAGCAGATTGCCATATATTTCAGTATGCATCGATAGGGGCCGAACCTCAGGCTATCAAATTTAAAGGTGAAAAGACCTATGTCAAGATCGGGCGTGGTACAACTGTACGGGAGTTTGCCACCATAAACCGAGGGACTGACTTTGGCACCGGGGTTACTGAAATCGGCGAAGATAATTTACTGATGGCGTATTGTCACGTGGCCCATGACTGCCAGACGGGACGCGGCGTGATCCTGGCCAACAATGCAACCCTGGCCGGGCATATCGTCATAGGAAATTTTGTAACCGTCGGAGGCCTTGTTGCGATTCATCAATTCGTAAGAATTGGAGATTACGCCTATGTCGGCGGCAAATCAGCAGTGCCAAAAGATATCCCCCCTTATGTCATCGCTGCCGGCGACCGTGCTAAGCTTCACGGTCTTAACCGGGTCGGGTTAAAACGCTATGGCTTTACAGAATCCACGGTAAACGCCTTAAAAAAAGTCTATCGCATATTTTTCCGCTTCGGGCTTACGCTCAATGAAGCCATTGAAAGAGCCCAGGCGGAAGTAGATCATTTGCCGGAAGTGAATACTTTCATTAATTTCATCAAATCCTCCCAGCGGGGCATCACACGGTAACAGGGCCATTTATTTATAGACCAATTTAACGGAGCGCAGGATTAATGGGCAAAGTTCGCGTAGGGGTTATCGGCGTTGGATACCTTGGCCAGTTTCACGCTGAAAAATACTCCCGGATGGATAATGTGCAGCTGATGGGGGTTGTTGATCTTGATCGTGTCCTGGCAGAGGAAGTTGCAGCCAGGTTCGATACCCGTGCCTTCACCGATTATAAGGATCTTTTCGGGCATGTCGATGCCGTCAGCATTGTGGTGCCAACCGAGGATCATTTCTCCGTCGCCGCTAAATGTTTGAACCATGATCTGGACGTGCTGATTGAAAAGCCCATGACAGCTACCCTGGAGCAGGCCGATGACTTGATCAAGATCGCCGAATCAAGGGGGCTGATTATGCAGATCGGCCACCTGGAGCGGTTTAATCCTGCTGTAATCGCCCTCAAGGATATTGTCCGCAGCCCGATGTTCATCGAAGCCCATCGATTGAGTATTTATAAAGACCGCAGCACCGATGTCAGTGTCGTGCTTGATCTTATGATCCATGATATCGATATTATTATGAACATCGTCCAATCGGGGATCAGAAGCATTCATGCAGCGGGTGCACCGGTCATCTGTGAGCATGCTGATATTGCCAATGTGCGCCTGGAGTTTGAAAGCGGATGTGTCGCCAATGTGACTGCCAGTCGGATATCGACAAAAAATCAAAGAAAAATAAGAATGTTTCAAAAAGATGCCTACGTATCTGTTGATTTTACCACCCGCGAGATTACTATCATTCGCCGCGACGAAAGTATTAGCGATGATTTGATCCCCGGCATGGACATCCGCCAGCGTTCATTTTCCAAATCGGATGCACTGGAGGATGAACTTGCTTCCTACATACAGGCGGTTAGCACACGCCAAAATCCGGTGGTCTCCGGGAACGCCGGGCGCAAAGCCCTGGAAGTTGCCTTGAGTATCACCGATCAGATTAATACCGCCATTAAACCTTATATTTAACTATTATGAACCCGGTATCCAATCAAACCTGTGTGGCTATTATAGCCGGTGAGGCTTCCGGCGACCAGCACGGTGCCAAACTGGTAGCGGCCATGCGAAAAAAGAATCAGGCCTTGTTTTTTTGCGGTATCGGTGGGCCCGCTCTCAGGCAGGCCGGCGTGCGAATCCTGGTGGAGGCTTCCGAATTGACGGTGGTTGGAATAACCGAAGTTTTTTCTAAACTTCCCGGTATCCTAAAGGGTATGGGAACCATGAAAAAGCTGTTAAAAAGCCTGATGCCCGACCTTCTCATTCTCATCGATTTTCCCGATTTTAACCTTCATTTAGCAGCGCAGGCCAAAAAACTAGGCATTCCGGTCCTCTACTATATCAGCCCCCAGATATGGGCCTGGCGTCGGAGCCGGGTCAAGCGTATCAGAAGGCTCGTCGATCACATGGCGGTTATCCTGCCCTTTGAGCAGCAGTTTTATGCCGCTAACAATGTCCCGGCGACTTTCGTGGGACACCCTCTGCTGGACACCCCCTTGCCCGCAGCGGATCAGATTTTTTTGGCCGGCGTCGAGGGGCAGGTCACTATCGGTCTGGTGCCGGGTTCCCGGGATAATGAAATTACCCGTCATCTCCCGGTTATGCTGGATACAGCTGATATTTTGAAAGACAAACTAAAGCATGTTAGGTTTATAATATCCCATGCCCCGTCAGTTGCGCGCAAACAGATCGAGATGATTGTTGCCGAGCATCCGTGCCGGATCGATGTCGAAATTCTTTCCGATAAGGTTGAGACGGTGTTTGAGCGCAGTGATGTGATTGTTGCCGCCTCCGGGACCGTAACGCTGCAGGCTGCGATACACGGCACCCCGATGGTAATTATCTATAAAGTGTCTCCGATCAGTTTCATGATGGGCCGGGCCCTGGTGCGGGTGCCGAATATCGGTTTGGTCAACCTGGTCGCCGGCCGACAATTGGTGCCCGAATTTGTACAGAACGCGGCCAGGGCTGAAAATATTTCATCGGCGCTGGCAGACATGTTAGCCGATCGCATTCAATTAGCTCATCTTAAAAAGCAGTTATTGGCCCTGCGCGATGTGATGGGGGGAGCCGGCGCCTCAGACAGAGTCGCGCAACTGGCACTTGGAATGCTTCCATAATGAAAAGGATGAAACTTCCGAAACTAACCCAGCGGCACAAAGAAATGCTGTCTTTGGCCAAAGACAGTTGGTTCAGACTGTTCGTAGCAGCTGTGTGTTCCGCTCTAGTTGCGGCCACGACGGCAGCCAGCGCCTACCTGGTCAAACCGGCCGTTGAAAAGATTTTCGAGCAAAAAGACCCGCAGATGCTGATCTTGATCCCGGCGGCCATCATTGCCGTTTTTGCCATTAAAGGGATTGCGGCCTACGGATCAGGATACCTGTTGAGTTATGTGGGTCAAGATATCATCAGGCGATTGAGAAATAGGCTGTATAATCACATCCAGGACCTACCCCTGGCTTTTTTTCAGCGTGAAAAAACCGGCGATCTCATGTCCCGTGTTACCAACGATGTTGCCATCATCAGCTCCATGTTTACGTCAGCGATTACCGGGTCTATTCGGGATGGCTTTACCGTTATCGGGCTTATCGCCGTGACCTTTTTTCTGATACCCAACCTGGCTGTCTACACTTTTATTGTTTTTCCGATCGCTATTTATCCGCTTTTTTATTTCGGCCGCAAAATTCGGCGGGTGCGTCTGGGTGTCCAGGAATCCTGGGCCGATTTAAATTCATTTTTACATGAAACCTTTACCGGCTCTAAAATTGTAAAAGCCTTCAGCATGGAAGAACATGAGAAAAAACGCTTTGCGAAAAAATCCCACAAAATATTTAGATTGGAGATGAAAGAAAACAAGGTCAGAGAGATGTCATCTCCCTTAATGGAATTGCTGGGGGGACTCGGTATTGGCTTTATCATATGGTATGGCGGCCGGCAGGTTGTATCCGGAACCTACACCTTTGGTGCGTTTATGTCGTTTCTAACCGCCGTCGGTTTGATGTACCAGCCGCTTAAAAAAATATCCCGCTTAAACAATGCCGTCCAGCGCGGTATGGCTGCCATCGAGCGCATCTATGAAATTCTTGAACGCAAATCCAATATCATAGAAGCGGCTTCACCGGTTGATATCCCTTCCGGTTCCCACCGGATAGCATTCGAGAATGTATCTTTTAAATATGACCGGGACCTGGTACTTAAGAATATCAATCTTGGGGTCAAGACAGGCGAGATCATTGCGCTGGTAGGCATGAGCGGCGGGGGCAAAACCTCCCTGGTGAATCTGATCCCAAGGTTTTATGACCCAACCGACGGCCTGGTTTTAATCGACGGTGTCGACATTCGTCAGCTTTCAATAGCGAGGTTGCGCAGCCAGATTGCCATCGTCACCCAGGAACCGATTTTATTTAACGACACGGTTCGCAACAACATTGCCTATGGTATTCCGGAAGCTTCCGATCAGCAGATCGCCGACGCAGCTGATGCGGCGTATGCCATTGAATTTATCAATAATTTTCCCGACGGATTTACGACATTGATCGGAGAGCTTGGCGGAAGGCTTTCTGGTGGTCAAAGACAGCGCATCTGTATCGCCAGGGCGCTGTTAAAAGACGCCCCCATCTTGATCCTCGACGAAGCCACGTCATCCCTGGATTCTGAGTCCGAGATCCTGGTCCAGAAAGCTCTGGGTAATCTGATGCAGGGCCGCACAACGTTCGTCATTGCCCATCGGCTCAGCACCATCGGGAATGCAGATCGCATTATAGTTATCGTCGATGGCCGGATCGTGGAAGAGGGCCCGCATGACCAATTGCTGAGCCATGGGCAGGCGTATTACAAACTTTACCAGATGCAGTTCGCCAACAACCAATAGCAGCATGTCTATCTTCGACCGCTATCTTATAAAAGAAATATTAAAGCATTTCGGCATCGTTCTGTCCGCTGTCATCGTTATATATGTTGCCATTGATTTTTTTGAAAATATTGACCGCTTTATGGAAGCCGGCCTGCCTGTCTCCCGTGCCCTGGAATTTTTTCAACTAAAGCTGCCGTTGATTGTTGTTCAAATCACCCCTGTCGGTATCCTGATGGCAGTTCTGATTACTTTTGGCCTGATGAATAAAAACAATGAGATTATTGCCCTGAAAAGTGGCGGCATGAGTATTTATCATTTTTTGAAACCCATCTTGGTCCTGGGGTGTTTAATTAGCATTGGTTACTTTATTTTGGCTGAGATAGTCGTGCCGATCACCATCAGCAAGGCCAATGAGATCTGGCGTTTTGAAGTAAAAAAATATGCCGTGACCGCGGTACGGAAAAATATCTGGATCAAGGGCCATCGCTCCATTGCTTACATCTCCTACTTTAACCCCCGGGATCAATCGATATCCGGGATTGCCACCAATTATTTTGATCAGCAGTTCAGACTTACCCGGCGGGTTGATGCTGCCAAGGCAAAATACCAGAACAAGCAGTGGATATTTTATGACGTTATGGAGCAGAAGTTGAATGATCAAAACGGTTCATATGGGGTCAATTTTGCCGATGAACAGGCGGAAGATATTGATTTCTCACCGGAAGACCTGAAGAAGGTTGCTAAAAAATCAGAAGAGATGAGTTTCAAGGAGCTTTATAGATACATTCAAGACGTTGAATCAGAAGGCTACGACGCCACACCTTACCGGGTTGACTTGCAGGGGAAGTTTGCCCTGCCGCTTTCCTGTGTGATTGTCTGTCTTATCGGAGCCAGTATTACGCTTAAAAAGACCCGCAGGGAGGGCCTGTCGATGAGTATCGCTTACGGTATGGTGATTGTATTCCTGTATTGGATTACCCAGAGTTTTTGCTCATCCCTTGGATATGGAGGCCTGTTGCCTCCGTATCTAGCCGCCTGGATAGCAAATTTTATTTTTGTATCTTTTGCGGTTTTTAACTTCCTAAATGCCGACTAGAATGTCGACCATTAAAAAAAAATTCGAGTCTGTCATATACAGCCCAGATAAAATTTCCGTTTCGCCGGTTGCCGCGATGCTTTACGGGATATCCCTTCTGTATGGTACCGCCCAAAAGCTGAGAGCCAGCTGCTACCGGCAAAAGATATTGCGTTCCCGAAAACTTCCGTGCCGGGTGATTTCCGTCGGCAACATGACGGTGGGCGGTACCGGAAAAACACCCATGACAATTTACCTGGCCCAAGAGCTCAAGCAGGCAGGTTACCGGGTTGCCATCGTCAGCCGGGGATACAAAGGGGCTGCGGAAAGGCAGGGAGGCATTGTCAGCGACGGCCGTGGCCTGCTGATGGATTCCGAACGGGCCGGTGATGAGCCATTTATGATGGCCTGCCGTCTCAAAGATATTCCGGTAATTGTTGGGAAAAACCGTTTTGAGGCGGGCCGGCTGGCGGTCGGCAAATTCCAGCCCGATGTCATCGTCCTCGATGATGCTTTCCAGCATTTACAGATTAAGAGAGATATTGATATTGTTCTGCTGGATCACGATCAGCCTTTTGGGAACTCACACCTGCTGCCGAGGGGAATTTTAAGGGAGCCGCTCACCGCCATGAAACGGGCTACGGCCTTCATTTTGACCCGCTGCCGGGAAGATGCGGATGATGGCGCCCGATCTTCGATGGCCCCGATAAAATCTATTTCACCGGAAACCCCGGTATTCAAATCGTCGGCGGTACCCTTTTACTACACGGTCAAAAACGGGGTTTTGCCGTCCTTACAGGAGGTTTCCAATTTTTTTGAACCCCACGATGTGGGGAATATCAAAAACCGGAAAGTCTTTGGCTTTTCCGGTATTGCCCGCAATGACGATTTTCAACATACCGTTAAAACACTTGGATTTAATGCCACAGGATTTCTTGAATTTTCAGATCATCATCGATACACCGAGCCGGACCTCATGACTATTCTGCGCACAGCCGGCGAAAGCGGGGCCCAGCGACTCATAACAACTGAAAAGGATTACGTTCGTCTAACCGGCAAAGGGGCCTGCCCCATGGATTGGGTGGTTGTCGGGGTGAGGGTGGCCTTCAAAGACGACGGGCAAGATTTTTTTTCGTTTGTTAAAAATCGGCTATAGACATTAAATGAATTCAGTTTCTGGTGAGCATCTCATTCTTCAGCCGTGAAATAATCCGAGATGACGCCCATAAAGCGGTTGTATTTGATGGCGTAGTGGCTTAATCCCCGATCAACAAATCCTTCAGAAATTTTCTTATCTTCTTCTTCAATCGTCAGGGCTCTTTTTTCCCAGGCGCCGGCATCCAGGGCCAGGATCTCTTTAACTTTTTGCCTGTAAAAATCAGCTACCGGAAGATCCGAATAGGCATTTACAAACCAGGGCATCAGGCGGCCGATCTTTTTTAAGAAAAGATTGTGCGCCTGGCCGAAATTCAGACAAGTATCGTCGGTGAAGTTTTCCATCCGGGCCATTTTTTCAAAATCAATGTAGTTGCCCTGGGCGCTTAGTTCATATGCATTGGTGCCGGGAAAGGGAAAGAAAAAAGACCAGCGATAGCGGCCGGGTTTGGCCTTGGCCATTAAATGGATGGTTTCCATGACATCATCGTGGGTTTCAGCGGGCAGTCCGATCATTAAAAATACCGAGGTGTGCAGCCCGTATTGGTGGGCTGTTTCGATGGCTTTGACGATACTATTATTTTTCATGCGGCGTTGCAGTATCTGGCGGCGGACGCGCTCACTGCCGCTTTCAACCCCGAATTTTACGATTTTGCAGCCTGCATCCGCCAGGTATCGCGCTCTTTGCTTTTCGAAGAATCCCACATGGGCATTGACCACAAAGGGCAGGGAACTGATTTTAGCGTAGGCCTCGCAAAATTGCTCAACATATTGGCGGTAAAAAGTGAAAAGATCATCGTCTAAGATAAACATGCTGATGTTTTGATAGTGGCGCTGAAGATAATCGATCTCGGTCATCATCTGTTCCACATTGAAATGGCGGATGTAATTTAATCCTTTGAAGCTGCAATTGAGATCTTTGCGGTAATGGGAGACCAACTGATGGTTAAAGCAATAGGTGCAGGAAAAAGGACAGCCGCGTGAGGCCATCAGACCGACCCAGCCGTTTTTAGCATCAATGATATTTTGAAAATCAAATATGTCATAGTCTTTAAACGGCAGCTTCTTTAAATCGGGCAATGCCCTCAAAGGATTCAGTTGCACGTTTCCATCGTGCAGGTAGCCCAGGTTTTTAACCTCCGAAACGTCTTGCCGGGAATTTATTTTCTCGACAAATTCTGCAAAGGCTTCTTCGGCCTCGCCGCGGATTATATAGTCGAAGTCACCGGACTGCAAAACCTGCTTCCCGGCGGCCATGGTATGTATACCGCCGCAGACAAGGGGCGCATCCGTTGCCCTGCGCACCCAGGCGGCAAGTTTTCTGGCGTAGGGCCACTGGTTGGTGACGACTGAAAAGCCGATGATATCGGCGGCTTCCTGACGGACGCGATCAATAAATTGCGCTTCGGTCGGCAACGGCTCTATATCTTCGCAAAGCTGCCACAGTGCAACCTCATGTCCGGCCTCCTTGAGCACGGCTGACAAATGGGCTATGCCGTAGTTGAAACCTGTCTGGGAGCCGGCGTTGGGGTATATGAAGAGTATTTTCATATTTAACCGTTTCTAGGTTCAGGATAAAAGGTTCTGGGTTCAGCCCCGCCGCTGACCTGAAAAGCGGCCAGTCTAATCTTAAAAGAAACTGAAGTTTCATATATGGGCGCTTTCAGGTGATCGAATCTGATACGTATCATCCTCGTCCTCGTTCTCGTCCTCGAGAATAAAATTTCATCGAGGACGAGGGACGAGTACGAGTACGACGACGAATCCCGGACTATGTAACCACGTGTGGAAGTTCATGAGAATGACATTGGATTCATGTAGTTTCATACGGTTACCCTTTCGGAATATCCTCCCACAATCCCTTAGATACCAGTTTTCTTGCAGAATTCAGGATCAACGATCTTAAACCTCTGAACCCAGAACCTTTGAACCCGGTAACCTAACCTGTCAGCATCCCTCTTTCGTTCATAATACGGGTAATAATATCTTCTTCGTCGATTGAGGTCGGGTCGGTCAGCGTATCGACATGAACAATCTGGCTATCATTAGGGCTGAAGGCGCTCCAGCGGCGAATGAATCGCATATTATTTGAACCTGCGAAAATAGTTAAACAGGGGATTTCCAGCGCCGCTGCAATATGCTGACAGGCAGAATCATAACCAATATACTCATCACATTTTGAAATGATGGCTGCAATTTCACCGATGCGGGTCTGCATGCCGATGACGCCACTGCTGATGCCGCTGTCGAGTGCACTGCCAAATACAGCATGCTGAGTGGCAAACCCCTTTGCTTTGGCGGCCTTAAGAAGTAAATTGGAATTTTCAAGTTCCTCATCGCCGAACCCCTTGTCCAGCACGATCACGGTATCCGGCTCCTGCAACAGGGACAATAATAAGTCTTTTTCTAAACCCCACCCTACTTTTTTGCGCTGATTGCCGCCGACACCGAAATTAATCACAATAACCCTTTGGGCACCGCCCTTTTTCAGCTCATTGTAAAACTCGGTGGCCTTTGCCAGATTCGATGAATGCGGCCAGACTCTGGGATAGCGAAAATCTTCCTGGCCGGTGACCTTATTAATCCAGGTGTTGGTTAATTGGGCCATGGACATATTGCTCGCAAAGGAAACGTCCGAGCGGCTGTCAAAAAAGAAATATTGATGCTCGGGGAAGATGGGCAATACCCCGAGCTGTGAAAGCCGGGAATCCGGATCGATGAGAATGGTATTTTCCAGCGGACAGGCGTCCAGTTCCTGCTGGATAATATTGAGCACCAGCTGCCAGCTGGACAATCGCTCCATCAAGCCCCCTTGGCGATTGTAATCAACTGTCTGTAAACGAAGGCGTGAATTTCCGCCATAAATTTCATCGAGTTTACGGCCGCCGATAAGCACAAGTTCTGCATCGGGGAACCGGTCTGCAAGGCGCTGAATGATAATACTGGTAATCGCTACATCAGCACCGATCGTGACCCTCGATAAAAGCAGGATCTTTTTCACCTCCTTTTGTCGGGATAAATGTTTTCCATCCATCCGAATCGTCTTTATCCTCTGGAGCAGATCGTCGCGGCCAACAATTTGAAAATTGTTCAAATAGCGATCCAACTCCTGGCCGGAAGAAAGTTTACGGCAAAAGGTAATGAGTTGGGCCATGACGCGATTGTATGTTTCGGTCTGCAAATCTTCGAAATCATCGCACAGGCTTTCGATAATAATGCGAAACAGGGCCTGGGCGGCTATGCCGGTCAGGTCGTTATCTTCTGAAAAGGTTGTCATTTCACACAGCAGATCAATATAATCTTCTTCATAATGACAATCTTTTA
>Ga0316198_10000350_pt1 | contig 23617 bp, 21 predicted proteins | sample OudBieAanoxic_MG_FD_204935 | JGI IMG/M metagenome (GOLD analysis project Ga0316198, IMG submission 204935) | Coastal sediment microbial communities from Oude Bieten Haven, Netherlands - site A anoxic | ecosystem: Environmental > Aquatic > Marine > Coastal > Sediment | place: Netherlands...
AGTGTTAGGAGCAATAATTGACTATTACCTGACCTCAGGTGGAACCATAGGCTCTAGAACATTAGTGAAAAAATATAATATAGAATTTTCATCAGCAACGATTAGAAACGTAATGGCTGATTTAGAAGATTTAGGTTATCTATCGAAGACCCATACGTCATCAGGAAGGATACCGACAGATCTAGGATATAAGTTTTATCTTTCAGAATTACTTAAGATAGAAAAGTTATCCAGGCAGGAGATGGAAAAAATACATCAAATATATGATGAAAAAATCGGAGAATTTGACGGGATATTAAGAAAAACTTCTAATTTGTTGTCCAAATTGACATCTTATGCGGGGATAGTATTAGAACCTAGTATAAGTCACGAAACAATAAAAAAGGTTGAATTAGTTCATGTAACTGAATATATGGCTATGGCTGTAATAGTTATGGATGACTCTACAGTAAGGACTAGAAAGATACATTTTGAAAACCCAATGGATGAGGTAGAATTAAAAAAAATATGCATAAAATTAAATGAAAAATCATCTAGGGGCGAAGTTCAGACCTTTGAAATAGAAGAATTTGTAAAGGAAAAAGGAAATCCAATACTAGAATCTATATCGAATAAAATATATCAGGATATGGATGGAGAATTTTTTATAAATGGTGCTTCTACTATATTTGAAAATAAAACAGTAGAGGAAGCCAAGGAAGCCTTGGAGATATTTAACAGACGTAAGGGGCTGGATGATATATTTAAAGAATTGATCAGTACAAGGGAGCATAAACAAGGAGAGGTCTATGTAGTATTTGGGGATGAACTGAATATGAAAGCACTAAAAGATTTTAGTTTTGTATATTCTTTCTATAAAAATGGTAGTTCCCAGGGAATTATAGGAGTAGTAGGGCCTAAAAGAATGGCTTACTCTAAAACTGTAGGTTTGGTAGAATATGTTACTGAAGAAGTTAATAATATGATTAATATAGCACTAAAAAAAGGAGAAAATCATGAGTAAGAAAAAAAAGGTTGAAGAAGAAAAAGTAGAAGAAGTGTTAAAAGACGAAAAAATAGAAAAGGTTCAAGAGGAAGCAAAAGAAGCAGAAGAAAAGATAAAAGATGAGGAATCATTGGAAGATAAAATGGCTAAGATCGAGACTGATCTTGAAGATTGGAAAAGTGCATATGCCAGAAAAAATGCAGAATTTCAAAACTTTACTAAGAGAAAGCAAAATGAATTAGAAGAATTTAGAAAGTATGCTTCAGAAAAAGTAATCTTAAAAGTATTAGAGGCAGTAGATAACCTTGAAAGAGGAGTAGCTGCATCTGTTGAAACAAAAGATTTTGATGCATTGGTAAAAGGAGTAGAGATGACTCTGTCTCAAATGCACGGGATTATGAATACAGAAGGGGTAACACCAATTGAGGCAGTAGGAAAAGAATATAATCCTCATTTGCACCAAGCTGTAATGACAGAAAATTGTGAAACAATCGATAACGATCATATTATAATGGAACTGCAAAAAGGATATAAGATGAAGGAAAGAGTAATCAGACCTTCAATGGTTAAAGTTTGTAAGAAATAAGACTCTTCCTTCTTATAGTTTCCCGATTGATGAGTACGAAATTTTCTTATAATTATAAGAAGATTACGATATCAAAAGGAAACCAAAGTTTGATTGGAAGCAGAGTTATTAATAAAAGTTCTAAAAATAGAAGAAAATAAAATAATAATATAAGGGTATTGCTTTATGCGTACCTATGATAATAGGAGGAATATAAAAATGGGAAAAATAATCGGAATTGACCTAGGGACAACTAACTCATGTGTATCAGTAATGGAAGGTGGAAACTTTACAATAATAACAAATGCAGAGGGAGTAAGAACTACACCTTCAGTTGTAAATGTAAAAGATAACGGTGAAATCATAGTAGGGGAGATAGCTAAAAGACAAGCTGTTACTAATCCAGACTCTACAGTAGCATCTATAAAGACTCATATGGGAGAAGCTCATAAGGTAAATATTCACGGGAAGGACTATGGTCCTCAAGAGATTTCAGCAATGATCTTAAAGAAATTAAAAAAAGATGCAGAAGCATACTTAGGAGAAACAGTAACTGAAGCAGTAATAACAGTACCAGCATATTTCTCTGACGCACAAAGACAAGCAACTAAAGATGCAGGAGTAATCGCAGGATTAGATGTAAAAAGAATCATAAACGAACCGACTGCAGCAGCATTAGCTTATGGATTAGACAAGAAAGAAGAGGAAAAAGTATTAGTATTTGACCTTGGAGGAGGTACATTTGATGTATCTATCTTAGAAATCGGAGACGGTGTAGTAGAAGTATTATCAACATCAGGAAACAATCATTTAGGTGGAGACAACTTTGATAAAGTAGTCATCAAATGGTTAGAAGTAGAATTCAAGAAAGAAACTGGGCTAGATCTATCTAACGATAAAATGGCAGTACAAAGATTAAAAGATGCAGCTGAAAAAGCTAAAAAAGAATTATCTACAATGATGGAAACTCCTATATCATTACCATTTATCACAATGGATGCTACAGGGCCAAAACATTTAGAGATGAAACTTACTCGTGCTAAATTCAATGAATTAACGTCTAGTTTAGTAGAAGCTACAAAGGAACCAGTAAGAATAGCTCTTAAAGATGCAGGATTAACTCCTTCAGATATAGATGAGATCTTATTAGTTGGTGGATCTACAAGAATACCAGCAGTACAAGAATGGGTAGAATCTTTCTTAGGAAAATCTCCTAACAAAGGAATCAATCCTGATGAAGTAGTAGCAGCAGGAGCAGCAATCCAAGGTGGAGTATTAATGGGAGACGTTAAAGATATATTATTATTAGACGTAACTCCATTATCATTAGGAATCGAAACTTTAGGTGGAGTATTTACTAAGATGATAGAAAAGAACACAACTATACCTGTAAAGAAATCACAAGTTTACTCTACAGCTGTAGATAACCAGCCAGCAGTATCAATCAACGTATTCCAAGGGGAAAGATCAAAGGCTGCAGATAACAATAAATTAGGAGACTTCAACTTAGAAGGAATCCCAGCAGCACCAAGAGGAGTGCCTCAAATCGAAGTAACATTTGATATCGATGCAAATGGTATCGTACATGTAACTGCAAAAGATTTAGGAACTGGAAAAGAAAACAAGGTAACTATAACAGGATCTACTAACCTTTCAGATGAAGAGATCGAAAGAATGAAAAAAGATGCTGAAGCTCATGAAGCTGACGATAAATTATTCAAAGAGATGGTAGAAGCTAGAAATAAAGCTGATATGATTATCGCATCTACTGAAAAATCTATTGAAGAGCATGGAGATAAAGTAACAGAAGAAGAAAAAACTGCTATTAAGGAAGCAATTGAAGGATTGAAAGCTGTTAAAGATGGAGAAGATAAAGAAGCTATCGATGCAGCAATGAAAACTTTAGAAGAAAAAGCTCATAAATTAGCAGAAGAAATATACAAAGAAGCTCAAGCAAAGGATCAAGGCGGAAACGGCGGAGATCAAGGCGGAAATGAAAATAAAACCGATGAAGATGTAGCAGAAGCAGAAGTAGTAGACTAAGAAGTTAAATAAATTGGGAGCAGAGCTTAGGCTCTGCTTCCTTTTATAACGAAAAAAAGATATGAAACAAGGGGGATACAATAGATGTTAAAATTAGAGAGAATGTCAGAAGCAGACTTTAACATAGTAAAGGGAAAGATGATTGCTGATTATGCCAAAGATAAGGTGAAGGTCGGCCACTGGTCGGAAACAGAAGCTCTGGAGTTTTCCAAAGAAGCCTTGGAGAAAATTTTAAAAGATGGAATATCTACTCCTAATCACTATCTATTAAATGCTTATGAAGATGAAGTTAAGGTAGGCTTTGTCTGGATGAATAAATTTAATGGTGAAATGTTTGTAAATAATACTTGTATCTTTGAAGAATTCCAAGAAAATGAATATGAGTTAAAATTCATAGAGTTAATAGAAGATAAAGCCAATGAATTAGATACAAAAAAAATTAATATCCATTCATATGGATATAATGAAAAAAACATAGCAGTATACAAGAAAATGGGATATGATATAACTGATATATATTTAAACAAAGTAATATAACTATTAAAGTTAGACTTTGAATAAGGAGAATAACTATGGAATATAAAATAACTGATGAAATTGTAGAAGCTGTTATAGATAGTCATGGTGCAGAGTTGAAAAGTTTAAAACTTCTAAAAAACAACGAGGAATTTATGTGGAATGCTGATCCGAAATTTTGGGGACGAACTTCACCTGTATTATTTCCCATTGTAGGAGGCTTGAAAGATGGAAAATACAGCTATCATGGGACAACTTACGAGATGGAGCAGCACGGATTTGCAAGGGACAATAAATTTGAGGTTATTTTTCATGAAAGATCCAAGGTAGTTTTTTTACTTAATTCAAATGAGGAAACTTTAAAAGAATATCCATTTGAATTTAAATTTTATATGGAATACAGTCTAAAAAATGGATCTCTGTCCATTGAATACAGGGTAGAAAATCTGTCCCATGAGGAGATGTATTTTTCAGTAGGAGCACATCCTGCATTTAGTATACCTACAGATGGGGAGACTGAAATTTCAGATTATTATTTAGAATTTGAAAAAAAAGAAACAGCTCGGGTATTTCCTTTAGAGGGAAGAAATGTATCCAGAAATACTATCAAATTTTTAGAAAACAGTGAAAGAATAGAGCTGAGAGAAGATCTTTTTAAAGATGATGCTCTTATATTCAAAAAGCTGGACTCTAAAAAAGTATCACTGAAGTGTAAAAAAAATACCAGGGTCGTAACTATGGATTACAGCGACTTTGAGTATATCGCATTCTGGAATAAGGTAGGAGCAGAGTTTCTGTGTCTAGAACCTTGGAATGGAATAGCGGATTTTGTAGATGCAAATGGAAGGTTAGAGGAAAAAGACGCAATTATTAAGTTAGAAGGTCAAGGGCAATATATAGTCAATTTGAAAATTAGAGTTAGAGGGTAGGAAAAACTAATAGCTAATATTTATAATAAAAAAAGAAATATAATCACAAATAACCTTAAATTGGTGGTAAAAAGAAGAAAAAAGGAGAAAAAGAATGTCTAAAAAAGATTTTTATGAAACGCTGGGAATATCGAAGGGTGCCAGTGAGAGCGAGATAAAAAAAGCCTATAGAAAAAAAGCTATGAAATATCATCCAGATAAATATAGTAATGCTACTGCGACGGAAAAGGATGATGCAGAACATAAATTTAAAGAGGTAAATGATGCTTATCAAGTCCTTTCAGATGGAGAAAAGAGATCTAAATATGACAGATTTGGTCATGATGCATTCTCTCAAGGTGGAGGAGGAGCCGGAGGCTTTGGCGGATTCGGCGGATTCGGAGGAGCCGGAGGTTTTGAAGATATTTTCGGTTCATTCTTTGGTGGTGGAGGAGGTTCTCGTGGCCCTCGTGTAGAACCGGGAGCAGATCTTAGATATACAGTAGAAATCACACTGGAAGAAGCTGCCAAGGGCACAGAAAAAGAGGTTAAATATTATAGAAACGGTGAATGTAATACTTGTCACGGAACTGGAGCTAAACCGGGAACAAATAAGAAAACTTGTCCTAAATGTCATGGTAATGGAAGAATAAAAGAGATTCAAAGAACTATGTTTGGAAATTTTGAAAATGTAGTGGAATGTGATAACTGTCACGGTAAGGGAGAGGTTCCTACTGAAAAATGTCCTACCTGCCATGGAACAGGTGTAGAGAAAGAAAAAGTAGAAAAAAATGTAAAAATTCCAGCTGGAATAGATGATGGTCAAAAACTTAGATTAGGCGGAATGGGGGAAGCTAGTGAAAACGGCGGACCAAATGGAGACCTGTATCTATTTATAAGGGTAAAGGAGCATGCCATATTTGAAAGACACGGATCGGATATTGTTTGTGAAGTACCTATCTCTTATACTAAGGCTGTTTTAGGAGGAGATATACAAATTCCTACCCTGGATGAGGCAATAAAGATAAAAATTCCAGAAGGAACCCAGACTGGAAAGGTATTCAGACTTCGTGGGAAGGGAATACCTAGCACAAGAGGGGGAAGAGTAGGAGATGAATTGGTAAAAGTAGTAGTAGAAACTCCTACAAAGCTAAATTCAGAGCAAAAAAACTTATTGAAAGCTTTTGAGGACAGTTTAAATGAAAAAAACACAGGAATGAAAGAAGGATTTTTTGATAAATTGAAAGATTTGTTTAAATAGAGATAAAAAAAATAAAAAAGGAGAAGGAAATCTTCTCTTTTTTTTATATATTTAAATAGAAGTGTGGAAAAAATTAATAACAATGGTTTGAAGTTTAATTATATATAAGTTTAATGATCAGTTATTCTTAGAATAATCTAAAAAAAAATTTTAAAAATGTTAAAGATAGTGCTATACTTTAGATAATAAAACTTAACAAAAAGGAGTAAGCGATGTTTAGTAATTTTTTAGCTTTTGGAGCGGATCAAACGAGTAAAAGTTCTGGTTACACAGGAATGGCAGTAACACTTATTATATGGGGTGCAATTTTTTATTTATTTTTAATCAGACCAAATAAAAAGAAACAAAAAAAGCATGCTGAGATGATAGATGCCTTACAACCTGGGAAAGATGTTATAACTGCCGGGGGAATCAAGGGAGAAGTTGTATCTGTAAGCGATGAATATATCGTTATCAGAGTAGATAAGGGAGTTAGGCTTACTTTTACAAAGGACTCTATAAGAAAAGTATTATAGTGATTGGAAGTAATTCTAATAATAGGAGGTTAATCATGAAGAAGATAATGTTAATTTTGGCTATAACAGGAGTGTTAATAAGTTGTTCTAGCAAAGATGAAACCGTAAAAAAAGAAACAACTGTTGAAGTGGTAGCACCTCAAGAAGAGGCTGTTACTTCATTAGAGACAACTGAGGTTGAAGCCACTGAAATAGTTACAGTAGAGGTTGAAAAGCCGGTTTTAACCGATGAGGATTATAAGTCGGTATCGGAACCGATGAAAAAGCCAGTAAAGAAAACTAAACCTGCTCCTAAACCTGTGAAAAAAGCAGTGGTTGTAGAGGAAGAGGCAGCTCCAATAGTTGTGCCAGTGATGGAAACATCTGTAGATGAGGCTGTAGATACAGACGTGGATAAAGAAATAGCAAAGACAGAAACTGAGACTAAGGTTGTAGAGGTAGAAACTCCAGTGGAAAAGAGCAGCAGTAATAAAACTCTTTTTGGAATTTTAGGTGCTATATTAGTAGCAGCAGCAGCGGTATTTGTATTTAAAAAGAAATAAAAAATTAAAACCACCTAAATGGTGGTTTTTTTATACTTAAAAATAGACTTTTGTAATTAAAAAAACTTCATAAATTTCTAAAAACGTATGAAACGTTAAAAAAATAACCACTATATATTATAAAACGAACAATTTTCTTGACTTTTGAGTGTATTTATCATATTCTAAAGATAAGACAAATAAATACGCCTAGAGTAAATAGAGTCAGGTTATTATAAATTGTATGGGAGCATACAGTATTTTTATAATAACTTTTTTGTTGTCTTTACAATATTTTTACTCGGAATACACAATTAATTTACATAGAAGTGTTAACATATTATATGTCAGCGGGTGTTGAAGGAGGAAAATGTGGAAATAATTGCTCACAGGGGAGCTTCTGGTTATGCTCCTGAAAATACCAGAGTATCTATATTAAAGGGATTAGAACTAGGTTGTGATGGTTTTGAGGTAGATGTGCAATTAGCCGGTTCTGGAGAAGTAGTGGTATTTCACGATTTCACCTTGGAAAGAACAACATCTGGAAAGGGGAGTCTCAGAGACATAGATTTATCTGACCTAAGAAAATTAGATCTAGGCAGTAGCTTTTCAGAAGAATTTAAAGGTGAAAAAATAATGACTTTAGAGGAACTGCTAAGAATAGTGCCAGAAAATAAAATTTTGAATATAGAGATTAAAGTAAGGTACGATGAGGTAAATAAAATAGAAGAAAAAATAGTCGATATACTAAAAAAAGCAGGAAGGATAGAGGGACAAATCATAATATCTTCCTTTAGCCATCGTATAATAAAAGAGATAAATGAGTTAGAGCCTGATTTGAAAACGGGGCTGCTTCTGACGGCAGGGATTTTAGATATAGAAAATTATATAAAAACAAATGATCTAAAAATATATAGTGTCCATACCTATGGAGAGTTCACCGGCAGAAAAATGGTGAAAAAAATGAATGATATAGGAATAAAAACCTATATTTGGACAGTAAATAATGCAGAAGAAGCTAAAATGTTGAAAGACTTTGGAGTAACTGGAATAATTACTAATTATCCCGATAAATTTAAGGAAGTAAGAGGGATATAGAAAAAGTTAAAAATAGTTTATATTATATTTGTTTTATAGAGATGCAATTATTTACTGTGAATAAAAAAAGGGAGGTAAGATGAAAAAATTAATTGGTTTATTGTTGATGCTGGCATTTATAGGATGCAGCACTACGAATGTTGTAGAGGAGAAAAAAACAGAAAAGACAAAAGAAACAAAGAAGATCGTGGTAGCTCATAGAGGAGCCAGCGGTTATCTACCAGAACATAGTATGGCAGCAAAATCTATGGCCTATGCAATGGGTGCAGATTATATCGAACAAGATGTAGTTATGACAAAGGATAATGAATTAGTAGTCTTACACGATCATTATCTTGACAGAGTAACTAATGTAGCTGAAGTTTATCCATACAGAAAAAGAGAAGACGGTAGATATTATGCTATTGATTTTACATTGAAAGAGATAAAAGGACTTAAGATGACTGAAGGGTTTAATGTTAAAGATGGAAAAACAGTGGCAGGATTTCCTGAGAGATTCCCAATTTGGAAATCTGACTTCAGAGTTCATACTCTAGCAGAGGAGATCGAATTGATCCAAGGATTAAATAAAAGTACAGGTAAAAATATAGGGATCTATCCTGAAGTGAAAGCACCTTGGTTCCATAGACATGAAGGAAAAGATATTAGTGTGGCAGTATTAAAAGTTCTTAAGAAGTATGGATATACTAAAAAAAGTGACTTAGTTTATTTTCAATGTTTTGATCCAAATGAACTTATGCGTGTGAAAACTGAATTATTACCAGAATTTGGGATGGATATAAAATTAGTGCAGTTAATAGCAGAAACAAGCTGGGATGAAACTATGATATATGAAGATGGAAAAGCAGTTCCTTATAACTATGACTGGATGTTTGAAGATGGAGGAATGGAAAAAATATCTCAATATGCTGACGGGATAGGACCTTGGAAGCCTATGCTTGTAACTGATGAGTCTACAAAAGATAATTTAATTATTACAGATATGGTAAGCGATGCTCACAGATATGGAATGGAAGTACACCCTTATACATTTAGATTAGATGAGGGAAGAATACCTGCATATGCATCGGATTTTGAAGATATGTTAGATATATTTTATAATAAGGTTGGAGTAGACGGGGTATTTTCAGATTTCCCTGATCGTGCTGTAAACTTTTTAAAAAAATAAATAAATTTATTAATAAGAAACGTTTATTAAAATAAAAAATTAAATAACAGGAGGAACAAGATGAAGAAGATTTTTAAGATGTTAACACTGTTAGTGGCAGCTACTATGTTATTTGTTAGTTGTGGAAAAAAAGAAGAGGCAGCAACAGAAAGTGGAGAAAAAAAAGTAGTTATAAAAATGAGTATGAAATTTGTACAAGATGAGCAAACTGCTAAATCAATGGTGATTGTAGCTGAAAAGATCAAAGAAAGAACTAATGGAGACGTAGAAATACAAGTATACGCTGGTGGACAATTACCAATCGGGAAAGACAGTATGGAACAAGTGGCAAATGGTGCAAACTGGATATCGGTAGACGGGCTTAACTTCGTAGGAGATTATGTACCTGATTTTAATGCTATTAACGGACCTATGTTATATAAGAGTTTTGATGAGTATTTAGCAATGACTCAGTCAGATTTAGTAAAAAAATTAAAAGGTGAAGCAGAAGAAAAAGGAATCAAAGTATTATCTTTAGATTACTTATTTGGATTTAGAAGTATGTTAACAGACAAGGTAGTAAAAACTCCTGCAGATCTTAAAGGATTAAAGATAAGAGTACCAAACAGTCAATTATACATGTATACATTAGAAGCAATGGGAGCGAACCCTACTCCATTACCATTTACAGAAGTATATAGCGGGATTCAACAAGGAGTAGTAGACGGATTAGAAGGATCTCTTATGACTATCTACGGAACTAAAATATATGAAGTAAGAAAAAATGTTTCTTTAACTAATCATTTATTAGGAGTATCAGCAGTATCTATCTCTAAAACAGTATGGGAAGGATTATCTGAGAATCAAAGAACTATCATTCAAGAGGAATTTGATGCAGGAGCTAAGTATAACAATGACGTTACTGTTGAATTACAAGAAGAGTATAAAGTTAAGTTAGAGGAATTCGGAGTTAAATTCAACGAGGTAGATCTACCTTCATTCAACGTAGAAACAGCTAAAGTATTCTCTAAGTTTCCTAAGTGGACTCCTGGAATCTACGATGAAATTCAAAAAGAATTAAAAGTAATCAGAGCTAAATAATAATAATAAAAAATTAAAGATATAATTCGATAATCGTGACTAGTTGTGGTAGGAGTTTATCACGAACTGTTCACGATTATCTTTTATAGATTAAAGAAAATTGAATATGGGGTGGAATATGAAAGGTTTCTTTAGAAATATAGAAGTAATTCTGGGGAGTATAACGATAAGTGTAACAGTATTGTCTGTAATAACGAATGTTATTTTAAGATATGGTTTTGGAATTCAATTTGCTTGGATTGAAGAGGTATCAGTAGGATGTTTTATATGGACAGTGTTTTTAGGGGCTACAGCAGCATATAAAGATAAGGCATTGATAGGAGTGGAGGTCTTGACACAGGCACTTCCATATAGAGGAAGAAGGTTCTTAGAATTGATAATATATAGTTTCTTATTTGTTTTAACTACAACGCTATTTTATTTGAGTTACAACTATACTATGGGGTCAGATAAGATTACTGCGGCATTAGAAGTATCCTACGTATATATAAACTCATCTATAGTAGTTTCATTCGGATTGATGGCCTTTTATTCATTAGAATTTTTGGTTAAGGATATAATCTTATTTATGGATGAACAAAGAATAGAAAAAAAATAATTTAGTCGAAAAGGAAGTGAGAAAGTGGAAGGTTTTTATCCAATAATAATTTTATTTACATTGTTTTTTCTAAATATACCAATAGCCTTTGCATTAATAGGTGCATCGATGTACTATTTTGTCTTCGTAGATAATATTATGTCAATGAACATGATCATGCAAAGATTTGTAACATCTATCGAGTCGTTTCCATATCTGGCAGTGCCATTTTTTATAATGGTAGGATCGGTAATGAACTATTCTGGGATCAGTAACAGTTTGATGGCGATGGCAGAGGTATTAGCTGGTCATATGGCCGGTGGATTAGCTCAGGTAAACGTAGTTTTAAGTATGATGATGGGTGGTATTTCTGGATCTGCCAATGCAGATGCAGCTATGCAGTCTAAAATATTAGTACCAGAAATGAGAAAAAGAGGGTTTAGTGCCCCCTTTTCAGCAGCAGTAACGGCAGCTTCATCTTCTGTCAGTCCAGTAATACCACCGGGAACAAACTTGATTATCTATGCATTGATAGCCAATGTATCTGTATCAAAGATGTTTTTGGCAGGATATACACCGGGAATATTGATGACACTGGCACTTATGATAACTGTTCATATAATATCTAAAAAAAGAGGGTATCTGCCTTCAAGAGATAAAATGGCAGGTCCTAAGGAAATAGCTATCCAGTTTAAAGATTCTATCTGGGCATTATTAATTCCATTCGGAATTATATTGGGAATGCGTTTTGGACTATTTACTCCTACAGAAGCAGGGGGAATGGCAGTATTATTTTGTGTAATAATAGGAACATTTGTGTATAAAAAATTAAAGTTAAGACATATTCCGATTATTTTAAGAGACACGGTATATGGTACCGGATCGGTTATGTTCCTTATCATAGGAGCTAAGGTATTTGGTTACTATCTGACTTTAGAAAGAATACCTCAAAGTATAACAACATTTTTGATGGATTTTACAGACAATAAATTTGTATTATTAATAATAATAAATTTATTATTACTATTTATTGGAATGTTTATAGAGGGAGGAGCAGCTCTTATTATATTGGCACCACTATTAGTCCCAGCAGTAACCAGTATGGGAATAGACCCTATTCACTTTGGAGTAATCTTAATAGTTAATATTATGATTGGTGGAATAACTCCTCCATTTGGATCTATGATGTTTACGACCTGTACCATAGTCGGCGTCAAATTAGATGATTTTGTAAAAGAAATAATACCGTTCATAGTGGCTTTGATGTTAGTATTGATGCTTCTTACCTATTCAGCGCCGGTAGCTATGTTTATACCAAATTTACTGGGGTAGATAAATTATGAGTGAATTAAGAAATAAAAAATGTTTCATATTTGATATGGATGGAACTATCTACTTAGGGGATCATTTTATAGACGGGGCCGTTGAATTACTGAAACATATAGAAAAAATTGAAAAGAACTTTGTATTTTTAACCAATAATTCCTCTAAAAATAGCGGAGTTTATTGTGAAAAATTAAAGAAAATGGGATTTGAAGTGGAAGAGGATAAGATATTTACCTCAGGGGAAGCGACGAGAATCTACATAAATAAGTTTAAACCTGGAGCCAAAATTTATTTGTTGGGAAATGAATATTTGGAGGCAGAATTCGAAAAAAATGGATTCACCTTGGTTAAAGACAGGGATTCTAATCCAGACTATGTAGTTTTGGGTTTTGATACTACTTTAACCTATGAAAAAATATGGATAGCCTGTGATTATATAAAGGATGGGGTGGAGTTTTTAGCCACCCATCCAGATTATGTATGCCCTCTACCTATGGGAAAAAGCATGCCGGATACAGGTGCTATGATAAAGATGTTTGAGGCGGCTACTGGTGTATCTCCTAAGATCATAGGTAAGCCGAACAAACTTATAATAGAATCTATCTTAGATAAATATAAGCTGGAACCGGAAGATGTGGTTATGGTAGGAGACAGGCTATATACAGATATGAAATTAGGAGAAAATGCCGGGATAGATTCTATCCTTGTACTTACAGGGGAAGCGACAGAAGAAGATGTGAAAACTTCTGATATTCTGCCAACCTATATATTTGAATCTGTAAAAATAATACATGAAAATTTAAAATAAAAATTGAAAAGAAGTTTTGTAGGTTGATGGTATACAAAGCTTCTTTTTTTAAAATTTGATAGACGGTATTCCCAAGGGGTACCTCGGGATGACCATTAGGACGACCCGTGTAAGGAGTGGATAAACTATGAATATCAATATAAAAATGATAACAACACTTTATGGAATGAGTTTATATGAATTTATGCTTCGAGTATTTATAGCCTGCGTAGTTGGTATATTGTTTGGGCTGGAGAGGAAAACCAGGGGTAAACCTGCAGGGATGAAGACAAATATGCTGGCCTGTGCAGGAGCAGCAATAGTATCTGTGATCCAGCTTATGATATCGAATAAAACAGCAGAAGTAGGCTTAGATATAGGGAATATAAAAGCTGACCCCACAAGGTTAACGGCTCAAGTTATATCGGGATTGGGGTTTCTAGGTGCCGGAGTGATAATGACAGGGGGAGACAAGGTAAGAGGTCTTACTACTGCAGCAACACTTTGGTTGGTAGCAATATTAGGAATAGGAATAGGATATGGATTTTATCACTTTATACTGCCAGCTTCTGCTATGATATTATTCCTGTCGTATCTAATAAAAAAAATTGAGACAACATTTATTGATAAGAGAAAGATAAAGAAGGTAATCATAGAATATGAACAAAGTGAAGATTTGGAGAGTATTATTAAGGAGATTGCCAAGGAAAAAGATATAAAGATAGTGGTAGACAAGAAAATAAGTGAGATAGATGACGGGGAACACATAATTATAAAGAAAGTAATGCATTTTTCCCTGCCTAAATATGTCAGCTCAAAATATTTTTTCAATATCATACGAAAGTTTGAAGATGTCATAAGTTTAACTAGGATTAATTAAAAAAATAAGAGATAATACATTTTTTTAAAAAAATTGTAAAAATAAGGGTTATAGTGTATAATTATGGTATAAATTGAATAGAAGCTAGAGATGAAGAGAGCTGAACAAAGCAGAGTATATATATTCTGTTTTGTTCAGCTATTTTGTTTTTTAAATAAAAATTAGATTTAGTTATTTTTAAGGAGGTAGCAATGCAAGATATTTTAGTAGTAGGAGCAGGTGTAATAGGGGGGTCTATCGCAAGGGAACTTTCGAAATATGATCTGAACGTGGTGGTATTAGATAAGGAAACAGATGTAGCCAACGGAACAACTAAGGCAAATTCAGCTATCGTACATGCAGGATATGATGCTACAGAGGGAACCTTGATGGCTAAATATAATGCCTTGGGGAATGCAATGTTTGATGAATTAAGTAAGGAACTGGACTTTCCATTCAAAAGAATAGGATCATTGGTAGTAGCAAACAGTGAAGAGGAAAGAAACCATATAGATGAATTATTACAAAGGGGAATAGAAAATAATATTCCAGGAGTAAGAATAATTGAAAAAAATGAATTACAAAAAGTAGAACCAAAGATAAATGAAGATGCAGTAGCAGCACTACTTGCTCCTACAGGGGGAATAGTAGGACCGTGGGAGATGACTATAGCTCTGATGGAAAACGCTGTGGATAATGGAGTGAAATTAGATCTAAATACAGAAGTGCTGGATATAGAAAAAATAGAGGGTGGATACAGAGTAATCACAAATCAAAGAAACTATGAAACTAGATGTATCATAAATGCTTCGGGAGTATATGCCGATAAGATCCATAGAATGGTGGCAGAGGAAACATTTAAAATTATTCCTAGAAGGGGACAATATTTCGTTTTGGATAAAACACAGGGAGAATTAGTTAATCATGTTATATTTCAATGTCCGACTAAATTAGGAAAGGGTGTTTTGGTAACTCCTACAGTCCACGGGAATGTGTTAGCAGGACCAGATGCTGAGGACCTAAGTGACAGAGAAAACTTAGCTACTACAGCAGACAGATTGGATTTTGTAAGGGAACATGCATTAAAATCTATAAAAGAATTGAACTTTAGAGAGGGTATCAGAAACTTTGCAGGACTTAGAGCCCAGCCCAGTACAAATGATTTTGTAGTTGAAGAGGTCGTAGGAGCCAAAGGGTTTATAGATGTAGCAGGAATAAAATCACCAGGATTGTCATCAGCTCCAGCTATTGCATTAGATGTAGTAGAGATAGCTAAAAAGATCTTAGGAGATGTGAAATTAAATAAAGAGTTTAAACCAAATAGAAGAAAACATCATGAATTTATAACTGAAAGTTCTGAAAAAAAAGCTGAATTAATAGCACAGGACAAGAGATATGGAAATATGATTTGCAGATGTGAAAATATAACTGAGGGTGAAATAGTAGATTCTATCCACAGAAATGTAGGAGCGACTACAGTAGATGGTGTGAAAAAAAGATGCAGACCAGGAATGGGAAGATGCCAAGGTGGATTCTGCGGACCGAGAATACAAGAGATCTTAGCTCGTGAATTAGGAAAAAGTTTGGAAGAAATTGTATTAGATAAGGCAGATTCATACATATTAACTGGAAAGACTAAAAAATAAATTCAAGAAAACTCTCTGAGGTGGTGCAATAGTTTCCTCTAATATCACATTTAATAAATTCTTTTTAACTATAAGAATTTATTAATATTCGTGACCTTGTGGAAACATCAAAGAGAAAGGAGTTTAAAAATTAAACTATAATTTTGGAGGAAATAGATGAAATATGAATTGGTAGTATTAGGTGGTGGACCGGCGGGGCTGGCTGCAGCAATAGAAGCTAAAAAAAATGGAATTAAAGAGGTCCTTATCATTGAAAGAGATAATGAATTAGGAGGAATTTTACAGCAATGTATCCACAATGGATTTGGATTACATGAGTTCAAAGAAGAACTTACAGGACCTGAATATGCCCAGAGATTTATCAATCAAATGGCTGAAGAGGGAATAGAATATAAATTGGATACAATGGTGCTGGATGTAAGCCCAGAGAAGAAAATACAAGCTATCAACTCTGTAGATGGATATATGGAGATAGAAGCTAAAGCTATAGTCATGGCTATGGGATGCAGGGAAAGAACAAGGGGAGCAATAGCTATCCCGGGAGACAGACCTTCAGGAATATTTACAGCAGGAACAGCTCAGAGATTTGTAAATATGGAAGGATACATGGTAGGTAAAAAAGTAATTATCTTAGGATCTGGAGATATCGGACTTATCATGGCTAGAAGGATGACACTAGAGGGAGCAAAAGTAGAAGCTGTAGTTGAACTTATGCCTTACTCAGGCGGGCTTACGCGTAATATAGTACAATGTTTAGAAGATTATGATATACCATTATTACTCAGCCATACAGTTACAAATGTAAAAGGTGACGGTAGATTAGAGAGAGTAACAGTGGCAAAGGTAGATGAAAATAGAAAACCTATTCCAGGAACAGAGATCAACTATGATGTGGACACTCTATTATTATCGGTAGGATTGATACCTGAAAATGACCTGTCTAGAAATGCAGGAATTGTACTGGACAGAAGAACATCTGGGCCTGTTGTAAATGAATCTATGGAAACTTCTATAGAAGGAATATTTGCCTGTGGAAATGTAGTTCATGTACATGACTTAGTGGATTTCGTAAGTGCTGAATCTAGAAGAGCAGGGATCAATGCTGCTAAGTATATAAAAAATGAAATTAAAAGAAATGAAGAATTTATAGAGATAGATGGGACTAACGGAATCAGTTATACAGTCCCTCAAAAGTTTAGAAAAGAAAATATAGATAAAGGTTTAGAAGTATTTATGAGAGTTAGGGAAGTATTCAAAGATGTAAAACTGGAAGTGAGATGTGGAGATGAAGTTTTAATGAGTTTGAAAAAATCCCATATGGCACCAGGAGAGATGGAAAAAATAATGATTCCAAAAGTATTTATGGATAAGATCAACACAAATAAAATCGAAGTTACAATAAAGAGATAGGGAGGAAAACAGATGAAAAAACTAATATGTATAGTTTGTCCAATGGGATGTCATATAGAGGTAGATGAACAAAATGACTATAAAACGACAGGAAATCAATGTCCTAGAGGAGCTGTATACGGTAAAAAAGAATTAACTGCTCCTACCCGTGTGGTAACTTCGACAATTAAGATAAAAGGCGGAATCCATAACAGGGTGCCGGTAAAAACAGCTGGAGACATTCCTAAAGGATTAAACTTTAAGTGTATGGACCTTATAAATACCTTAGAGGTGGAATCACCGGTAAAAATGGGAGATGTAGTCAGTGAAAATATTTTTGGTACTGGGGTAGACCTAGTAATCACAAGAAATATGTAAATAAGAAGAGATAGAGTTTTCAATTGGGAAAACTCTATTTTTTATTACTTAGGAAATTATACCAGCAAAGGGCATTGTCACGTTGTTTTTTTACATTTATGGTATTTCTAAAAAATAAATAAAAATCTGACTGATTGCTAATAATATTAAGTGTAATATATTCTTACTATAATTGGAGAACTCCTTGAAAAAAGCATGAAAATGGAATATAATTATAAGAGATAATAAATTAAAAGGGGCAAGTATATGGAAAAGATAATGGGAAAGGCTATTTTTGAAGGTATAGTAATAGGAGAACCATATCTAAGAGGAAAAAAACAGTCAGCATTAGAGGAATACAAGATAGAGCCTCATATGCTGGATGATGAAATAAAAAGGTTTGAGGTGGCTATAAAAGATGCCAAGCAAGAGCTTAAATTTTTGAAATCATCGTTAAAAGGCAAGGTAAAAAGTAATGATCTAAAGATTCTAAATGTACATCTTATGATATTAGATGACCCTGTATTAATATCAGAAATAGGTAAAAGATTAAAAAAAGAATTGGTTAATATTGAAAAAATTGTAGCAGATGTAGTGGAATTTTATGTGGATATGTTTAAAGACATGAAAGATCCTGTTTACAGACAGAGAGCTGTAGACATCCAAGATGTCGGTGAAAAAATAATAGGTCAATTGATGGTGGAAAACTGCGAACTGCATGAATTGGATAACAAGATTCTTGTAACCAAGGAGATCCTGCCTTCAGAGCTATTTAAGATGCATCATGATAAGATCAACTTATTGGGGATAGTAACTGAATACAGTGGTGTAACTTCCCATGTGGCTATCTTGGCCAAAACCTTTGGGATACCTACCCTTATGGGAGTAAAAAATGTATCTCGAATGGAATGGGGAAACAAGATAATTTTAGACACCAGAAAAGGTGAACCCTGTGTAATCAAAGACCCTACAGATGAGCAAATTGTAGAATATAAGATAGAAAAAGGAAAGTTGGAAGCCATAAGGGAAGACAATAAAAAATTAAAGGGTCTGCCGGCTGTAACTGAAGATGGCGTAGAAATAGTTTTGAATGCCAATATTGGTGGGATAACAGATCTTCTGTCACTGAATAATAGTATGGCAGATGGTGTAGGTCTTCTGAGAACAGAATTTTTATATATGGAAAGCAAGTTTTTTCCTACAGAACAGCAGCAGATAGAGTTGTATGAAAGAGCCTATAATAAAGTGGAAAAATTAGAAGGAGAGAGAGAACTTATCATAAGAACTCTGGATATAGGGGCAGATAAACAACTGCCTTATTATGAGATGCCCTTTGAAGAGAATCCATTTTTAGGATTTAGAGGGATCAGATTTACTCTGGCTCATGAAAATATATTTAGAACTCAGTTAAGGGCAATCTTAAGAGTGGCAAAGGATAGAAAAATCAAGGTAATGTTTCCTATGATCTCTAATCTGCAGGAGATAATTCAAGTAAAGAAAATATTAGCTTCAGTAAAAAAAGAATTGGATGAAGAGGGATTAGAATATGCAGATTATATAGAAACAGGGGTAATGGTAGAGGTACCTTCTACAGCATTTTTAATAGATAAATTCTCTGAATATGTGGATTTCTTTAGTTTAGGAACCAATGATCTGACCCAGTATATAATGGCAGCAGACAGGCTCAGTGCCGATGTTGCTTACCTGAATGATTATTTTGAACCTGCAGTTCTTCGAACTATAAATTATATAGCTGAAGAAGCCATAAGACAAAAGAAAAAAATAAGTGTTTGCGGTGAGATGGCTAGTGATCCAATGGCTATAGTAGCCCTTATGAGTTTTGGGATAGATAGATTTAGTATGTTATCTACATATATACCCATGGCAAAAAGAACAATTTTAAGATTGAACAGAGGCGACCTTCAGAGGGAATTGAGGCCTAAATTATTAAATTGTAATAATGGAATTGAAGTAAAAGAGATTTTAAAAGAATATATAGAGGTGATTAACAATTGAAAACTATAGACGTAGAAATTAGAAATAAAGCAGGTTTACATGCAAGACCCTCTTCATTGTTTGTACAGATAGCTACTGAATACGATTCAGAGATAATGGTTATTTGTGACGATGAGGAAATAAACGGTAAGAGCATAATGGGGCTTATGTTACTAGCTGCAGAGCAGGGAAGAACATTGACTATTACAGCAGATGGTGAAGATGAAGGTGCTGCACTGGAAGCATTAAAAAAACTGGTAGAAGTAGATACCTTTAATGAAGAATAATTATATTTTAAAAAGAGCAGAGAAGATGGGTTTTTGTTTTGGTGTAAAAGAAGCTGTAGAGCTGGCTGAAACTATAAAATCAGATCAAAAAATATACATGCTGGGGATGTTAGTCCACAATGAACAGGTGATAGAGAATCTAAAATCCAAGGGTATTATAGTTGTCACAGAAGAAGAAGTCCTAGAGGGAAGAGATAAAATTCGTGAGGGAGATTCTGTAATAATTCGTGCCCATGGTACAATAAAAAAAATATATGAGATTTTAAATCAAAAAAATGTTAGAATGTATGATGTAGCGTGTATTTTTGTAAAAAGAAGTAGGGAAGAACTTATAAACCATGAAAAAGATGGATATAAGATCATTTTTATAGGGGATGAATTTCATCCTGAGGTAAGGGGGATCATATCTTTTGGATATGATGTAAAAGTAGTAAAAGATTTTGAGGAATTAAAAAAGTTAGAATTTAAGGAATCAGAAAAGTACTATATATTAGCTCAAACTACTTTAAATAAAAATCTCTACAAAGAGATGACTGAATACATAAAAAATAGATATAAAAACTGTAAGGTTGGAAATACTATTTGCGGAGCTACTTATGAAAGACAAAAAGCGGTAGAAAAACTCTCTACGGAAGTAGATGTGATGCTCATTATAGGTGGGAAAAATAGTTCAAATACAAAAAAACTATACAATATATCTAAAGAGATAAATGAAAAGAGCTATCTGATACAAACTTATAAAGACCTAGATTTTAGATGGTTTGAAAAAGGTAATAAAATAGGTATAACAGCAGGTGCTTCCACACCTGATGAAATAGTTGAAAAAATAGAAAGTATATTATTAGGAGGACGTTGTAATGGTTGATAACACAGAGAATTTTGAGGAATTAAGCTTTGAGGAAATGTTAAATCAATATGCACCAAAGCAGGTACAAAGAGGGGAAATAGTAGAAGCTGAAATAATTAGTAAGGAAAGAGATTATTCTTACTTAGATATAAAGGGAGCTACTGAAGGAATAGTTAGAACTGAAGAAATCACTGAATTTGAAGTAGGAGATATGATCAGAGTAGCTATCACAGAAGATAGTGATGATGAAGGACATATCAGAGTATCTAGAAGAGCAGTTATGCAAGAGGAAGCTATAGTTAAATTAGAAGCTGCCCTTGAAAATAAAGAAATAGTGACTGGAACTATAGTAAGAAAAGTAAATGGTGGATATATAGTAGAAGTAATGGCTCATTCAGCATTCATGCCTAACTCTTTATCTCAAATAAGAAAAGATTCTACAGAAAACGTAATTGGTTTAGAAGTAGAAGTTATAATTAAAGATATCAAAACAGAAAGAAACAGAAAGAAAATATTAGTTTCTAGAAGAGATGTAGTAGCTATGGTAGAAGCAGAAGCATTTGCTAAATTAAGCGAAAATCAAATCGTTGAAGTAGAAGTTAAGAGTGTATTAAAGTTTGGATTATCAGTAAGAGTAGAAAATGTATTAGGATTTATCCATATCTCTGAAATTTCATGGGGTAAGGTAGACGACTTAAATACTTTATATAAAGCAGGAGATAAGATCAATGCTCAAATCATCACATTAGATGCTGAGAAGAAGAGTCTTAAATTATCTATCAAAAAATTATCTCAAGATCCTTGGGCAACAGCAGCAGAGAAGTATTCTGTAGACACAACTGTTGAAGGAGAAGTTACTAAAATTGTTAAATTTGGAGCTTTCGTTAAATTAGAAGACGGAATCGAAGGATTAGTTCATATCTCTGATTTCTCTTGGAATAACAAGAAAATCAACTTAAGTGAATTCATTACAGCTGGAGATAAAGTTCAAGTTAGAATCTTAGATTTAAACTCTGAAGATAAGAAATTAAAATTAGGAATCAAGCAATTAAGCGTAGATCCTTGGGCTGTTATTGATGAGAAATTTAAAGAAGGAGATATAGCTACTGGAACAATAGTTGATACTAAACCTTACGGAGTTTTCGTTGAAGTTGAAGAAGGAATCGATGCATTTATCCATACATCTGATTTTGCTTGGGCTAAATTAGAGAACAAATTATCTGTAGGAGATAAAGTAGAATTCAAAATCTTAGCTATAGATAAAGAAAACAAAAAAATCAAAGGTGGAATCAAGCAATTAACTAAGAGTCCGTGGGAAGTATTGTCTGAAGAAGTAGGAGTAGGAAGCGTAGTTACTAGAAAAATATCTAGTATAGCTGACTTCGGAATCTTCATCGACATGGGACATGGTTTAGATGGTATGATCCATATCTCTCAAGTTTCAAAAGAATTCGTTAAAGATTTAAAAGAAAAGTTTGTAGTTGGTCAAGAAGTAACTGCTGAAGTTATTGAAATCTCAGCTGCTGATCAAAAAGTAAAATTATCTATCAAGAAGATAGAATTAGATGCTGACAAAAATGAAGATGCAGAATTATTAAAGAAATATGGAATGACTGAATAATTTTAAAATTATAAAGTATATTATTAGGAGATGACTTAGGTCATCTCCTTTTTTTTATATCTATAAAAGGAAAATGAAAAAAAAGTTGTAAATTCCATATAACGGAAAAAATATGGTGAAGTATAGGATACTATAATTTTATAGTAAAATAAATTGACAGAAATTATCGTGATAATTTATAGTCAGGATAAACAGGAGGATTAAAGATGAAGAAGATATTATTAGGAATTATGTTAGTAGCCGCTTTGGGAGCATGTGCAAATAACGAAACAAAGACAGAAACAAATCAACAAGTAGGAAAAGAACAAATGGTTGATAAGACTAAATCGGTTATGGTGACTAAAGCAAACTTTAAAGATGCAGAAACAAATGCATATTTTATGAAACAATGGAAAAAACAAGATGGAAAAGCTAATGTTTTGATCCACGAAAGGGAATTTGTAAAAGTAGAAACTCAAGATGTAGTTAGAATGAACAGGGATACCCTTTACTCGAGATCTATAATAGATGTATCGGAAGGAGCTACAATTTCATTAGAAAAATATGATGGGTATCAAACAGTATTGGTATTAGACAGTCACCATAATCAAGTGACTTCGATTCAAAATGGTGAATCATTAACTATTGATAAAAATAATCCAGAGATAGAAGATGGGGATTTCATCTATATTATCGTTAGAACAGGTGTGAATCCAGGAGAGGATGGGATTAAAAATGCCCATGCAGCTCAAGATAAGATAAAGATAGAAGCTAAATCAGCTAAGGAGTGGACTCCTGAGAACTTTGATGAGGAATCACTTAAAGTTGTAAGAGATGAATTAAAAAAGGACTTTGCTTCAAAATCATATAAACTAGAAAATGGATTTGGAACTAAAGATTATGTAGATTTTGAAACAGCAACTATAGCATCAGCCCTTGGGTGGGGTGGATATGCTAAGGAACAAGCAGTCTATTCTTTATTCAATAATGATAAGCCTATTACAGTTACATTTGAAAAACCAGATTTAGATTTTGATAAGTTCGCATTTTACTCGATAACTGTCTACGATAAAGAAGGATGGATTGCCACTAAAGAATTTGCCATAAATTCATCAGATATGGAGGCTAATGCAGATGGATCATACACTATAAACTTTGGAAAACCAGGAACTAAAAATAATTTAGATATTCCAGAAGGAAAATTTACTGGAGCAATCAGAGCTTATATGCCAAAAGATGTAGATGAAACTCTTGATTGGGCATACAAATCAGCAGATAAGATAAAAA
>Ga0316198_10000351_pt1 | contig 23613 bp, 26 predicted proteins | sample OudBieAanoxic_MG_FD_204935 | JGI IMG/M metagenome (GOLD analysis project Ga0316198, IMG submission 204935) | Coastal sediment microbial communities from Oude Bieten Haven, Netherlands - site A anoxic | ecosystem: Environmental > Aquatic > Marine > Coastal > Sediment | place: Netherlands...
TCATGCAGGCAGAAACCACCGTGTTGTATTGCTGCCGCTGGTAGTCGAACAGGGCCTTTTGCAGTGCAGTGTGGATCTCTCGGCGTGCATCCGCACAGTCTGCCGCAGTGCCGGCAGCGGCGTCGCGGCATGCAGACAGGCGTACCCCCAATGCCCACAGGCGCTTGAGAAAACGGTGCGCTCCCTCGACCCCCTCGTCAGACCACTCGAGCGACTGGTCAGGTGGAGCGGTGAACATGGTGTACAGGCGTACTGTGTCTGCGCCATAGCGGTCGATCAGGAGTTGCGGATCGATGCCGTTGTTCTTCGACTTGGACATCTTTTCCACGCCGCCGGGAGTGACCGGCTCGCCGTCGGACTTGGCGACGGCGCGCACCGGGCGGCCCTTGTCGTCGCGTTCGACCTCGACGTCGACCGGATTGAACCACTCTTTTGAACCATCCGGGCGGGCGCGGAAATAGGTTTCGGCAATCACCATACCCTGGGTCAGCAGGCGGGTGAACGGCTCACTGCATTCGACCAGACCCTCGTCTCGCATCAGTTTGTTGAAGAAGCGTGCATACAACAGATGCAGGATGGCATGCTCTATGCCGCCGACATACTGGTCAACCGGCAGCCAGTAGTTGGCGCGCTCGTCCAGCATGCCGGTGTCCGCGTCCGGCGAGCAGTAACGTGCGTAATACCAGCTGGATTCGAAAAAGGTGTCGAAGGTGTCCGTCTCGCGCCGGTCGCCATTGCCGAGATCGTAGAACTGCGGCATCTTTTTCAGTGGTGACCCGGAGCCGTCGACGGTGACGTCCTCGGGCAGGCGTACCGGAAACTCGCGCGCCGCCTCGACCGAGCCGTCGGCCTTGCGGATCACCGGAATAGGGCAGCCCCAGTAGCGTTGCCTGGAGACGCCCCAGTCGCGCAGGCGGAAATTGACCTTTTTCCCACCCTTGCCGTGTTTTTCCAGCCAGGCCGCGATGGCATCGAACGCCGCGTCCGAGGTCAGCCCGTCGAACGGCTCCGAACTGGCCAGCACGCCTTTCTCCAGATAGGCTGCCTCGTCGATGCTGCAGTCGTGTCCGACCGGGCAGAATATGACCTGTTTCTTGGCGATGCCATATTTCTCTGCAAACTCCCAGTCACGCTGGTCGTGCCCAGGCACCGCCATCACCGCCCCGGTGCCATAGGCCATCAGGACAAAATTCGCGGCATACACCGGCACACTGTCGCCGCTGACCGGATGGACCGCGTTGATCCCCAGCGGAATGCCCTTTTTCTCCATGGTCTCGAGCTCGGCCTCGGTCACCCCACCCTGGCGGCATTCGGCGACGAATGCAGCGATCGCAGGGTCTTTTTCTGCGGCGCCCAGGGCCAAGGGGTGCTCGCCCGCGACCGCGACATAGGTCACGCCCATCAGGGTATCGGGCCGGGTGGTGTAGATCTCGAGGATGTCGTCCGTACCCTCGATGCCGAAGTGCATCTGCACGCCGAGCGAGCGCCCGATCCAGTTACGCTGCATGGTGACGACCTGCTCGGGCCAGCCGGGCAGTCTGTCCAGATCGTCCAGCAGTTCCTGCGCATAATCGGTGATGCGGATGAACCATTGTTCGATGTCGCGCTTCTCGACCGTGGCGCCGGAGCGCCAGCCCTTGCCATCGATCACCTGTTCGTTGGCGAGGACCGTCTGGTCGACCGGGTCCCAGTTCACGGTCGCGGTCTTGCGATAGGCCAGGCCCTTTTCGATCAGGCGCGCGAACAACCATTGTTCCCAGCGGTAGTAATCGGGGTCACAGGTAGCCAGTTCGCGATCCCAGTCGTAGCCGAAACCGAGCCGCTGCAATTGCCTCTTCATATAGGCGATATTGGCGTAGGTCCATTCGGCCGGTGGCTGGGCGTGCTTGATGGCCGCATTTTCCGCCGGCAGGCCGAAGGCGTCCCAGCCCATCGGTTGCAGCACGTTCTTGCCCAGCATGCGCTGGTAGCGTGATATCACGTCACCGATGGTGTAGTTGCGCACATGGCCCATATGCAGCTTGCCGCTCGGATAGGGGAACATGGACAGGCAGTAGAATTTTTCCCGGTCCGGGTCCTCCACCGCCTTGAAACAGGCGTTATCTTCCCAGAATTTCTGGGCGGCGTTCTCTATCTGTTCTGGGTTGTACTGCGGATCCATGGATGAATTGACTTCGACAGCAGGGCAATTAGCGAAGAATACCGCAGCGCGGACAGCGGTGCGACGCGGCATAAGTTTTTGCGCTGGGTTAAATACTCGTCATTTGGTGTTTGCCCGTGACCTCAGGGCTTCATCTATAGTACCAGGAAGCGTTTGTCCGAAAATTATCACTATAAAAGCCGTAAGGCCGATGGAAAGGAGATGAGATCATGGTCAGCTTCGAAGAGCTGCATCAGCAGAACCACAAGATCACGGAACTCACCAATATCCTGCAGCACCTGCTCGGAGATCGCTCATTGTGCGACTCGGAGGTCACCTGCGATCTGTTTTTCGATTACGTCAATGCGGTGAAGGAGCACATGGCGGTTACCGACAGCGGCATGTATTCAAAGCTGCTCGGATCCGGTGATCAGAAACTGAACAATGTCGCCAACCGTTTCATGGGGGGGTCGCGTGAGATAAACCGTATTTTCTCCGCCTATCTCAAGCGTTGGTGCAAGATCAAGAACAGGGAACTGGTGATCAAGGAATACGATGCCTTCATGAAGGATACCCAGGAAATGTTCGATATCGTCCTCGACCGCATCCAGGGCGAAACCGAGCATCTCTACCCCGCAGTGAGAAAGCTGACCGGCGACAGCCGCGATGTCGCCTGAGCCGTTCGCCTGTGCGGGCGCCTGGCCCGCTCGCAGGCTAAAATGACCGTAGAGGGTGGTTGCCCAGTGTCCTGAATCAGGAGTGACGGTCATGAACGACAAGCAGAGAGATACCGTCGACCGCCTGGTCGATGCATACGAGGCAATGTTGGAGCGCGTACATGACGCGGCCGACAATGCCGAAAAGAAGACGGTGCCCTGGATGCGCGAGGCGCTCGCCGACGCGCGTGACAAGGCGGTCGAGTTCGAAGAACTGACCCGCGAAGAGGCGGAAAAGGTGTCGCGCTACGTCGAGCGCGATCTGCACGATGCTGCGACCTTTATCGCCGAAACCGGACAGGAATTCCGCGACTGGGTCAGCTTCGACTGGCAATTGATGCAGAACCGCATGCTCGAGATGTTCGCGGGTATGGCCGACCAGACCGGCGCGGCGCTGAAAGGGTTTGCCGAGCAGGCCCGGCAGGCCAGTCTGTACCGGACCGGAGAGATCACCGCGCCGGGCGTGCTGGAATGCACTGAATGCGGCGAGGAACTGCATTTCCAGAAGACCGGCCACATCCCGCCCTGCCCGAAGTGCAATGCGACCCGTTTCCAGCGCAAGTCGACGAAGCCGTCGGGCTAGCAGTCAAACGGACTGCTGGGCGCTGTCTGCGGCAGGTGCAGGGGCATCCAGGCGGGTGATACGCCCTGCCATCGAGGTAAAATCGATACCCCAGCGCCGGCCATGCAGGGCGAGGGTTTTGGCCTGCGGTATCGGTGGCGCGGTCCGGCGAAACGCGAGTGCCAGCAGATTGTCGTGATCCGGCTCGGTCACCAGCAACACCTCGGTGCCGAACACCTGCCTGACATTGTGCAGGGCCTCGCTGGCGGACCGGTCATCGTCGACGATGAGGTTGAGCGTCAGTACACCCTGTTCGCTCAAGCGCTGGTGACAGGCGCGTAGAAACTCGATGCCGGTGACCCAGGGCGGTGTGATCTGATTTTCTTCCAGATCCACCAGGATGAAATCGTATGTCAGCTTGCTGTGTGCAAGGTGCTCGCGCACGTCCTCGATCAGCAGCCGCCAGTTGCTCTGGGTGGACGGAAAGTCGAAATATTCATAGGCCAGCCGGGCAACGGTAGCGGAGAGTTCGATGGCGTCGCCGCGCACCTCGGGGGCTCTGGCGTGCAGCCAGCGTGCGATGGCGCCGCCGCCGCAGCCAGCCAGCATGACCGACCTGAGAGGCAGCGCGAGCATCAGGTGAGCCAGCATGGCACGGTTGACTGGATTCGGCAGCACCGCGGGGTCGTGGATATGGATCTCAGACTGCAGGATCACGTCGTCGAACCACAGGCTGCGACAGTCTCCCTGGTCCCAGATCTCCAGGTGGCTTTGTTCGTTCTCCTCGCGGTAGATGCAACGTCCGAGCATGGTTGCACTCAACGCTGGTCTACGATCGTGTCTGATGCTTGCATTGGCGCAATCGGGGTCAGGTTGCCGAAACTCTGTTTTAGAGTTTAGCGCGCATCTGTCAACGGCATCATGGATACTGGCGGATTTCGCAGCCGCGATGCCTGCCGCCGGGATCAATGGACTATGCCGAGCTGCTCGAGCAGGGCGATGGAATCGTCACCGCGGTCCAGATTGTCCAGCAGGTGGTTGGCAGAGCGGGTCAACTCGGTCGTGTCAAGATCGCGAATCTGTTCTCTGACGTCGAGCAGCGCACCCGGCTGCATACTGAATTCACGCAGCCCCATGCCAATCAGCAGCGGGATGAACTGCGCCTCGTGCGCCATCTCGCCACACATGCCGACCGGTACACCAGCTGCCTGGGCGGCCCCGATTACCTCCTTGATCAGACGCAGTACCGCCGGGTGCGCAGGATCATAGAGATAGTTCAGCTCGTCGTCGACGCGGTCGATCGCCAGCGTGTATTGAATCAGGTCGTTGGTGCCGATCGACAGAAAATCGAGGCGTTCGGCAAAGGCGCGTGCATTCAGTGCAGCGGCCGGGACCTCGATCATGCCGCCGACCGGAATCTTGGGATCGTATTGCTCGCCTTCCGCATCCAGGTGATGCATGGCCTGCTGGATGATGCGCTCGGTCTGTTGCAGCTCCCAGGTGCTGGTGAGCATCGGCAGCATGATCCGCACCGGGCCCAGCGCGGAGACGCGCAGAATAGCGCGGATCTGTGGATAGAACAGTTCTGGTTCCTTGAGACACAGGCGGATCGCGCGAAGTCCCAGAGCGGGATTGCTTGACGCCGCGGAATGGCTCGCGCCGCCGGGCTGCTTGTCTGCGCCGAGATCGAGAGTGCGAATGGTGATCGGGCGCCCCTGCATGCCTTCGACCACCGCGCGGTAGGCAGCGAAGTGCTCCTCCTCGCCGGGTGGCGAGCTGCGGTTCATGTACAGGAACTCGGTACGATAGAGGCCGATCCCCTGTGCGCCGTTTGCACGTGCCATATCGACGTCTTGCGCAAGTTCGATATTGGCAAGCAGCTGGATAGTCTGGCCGTCCCGGGTCACCGGGGTCTCCGCGCCGCGCCGCCGCAGTTTTGCGAAGCGTTGCAGGTCGGCCTCGCGACGCTGCGCGAAATAATCCAGCATGGCCGTATCGCAGTCTGCCAGCACGGTGCCATTGCCCGCATCCAGCACCAGTGGCTCGCCATGCTGCAGGCAGCGGGTGGCGCCGCGGGTTCCGACCACCGCCGGGATGCCCAGGCTGCGGGCCAGGATCGCGGTGTGTGACATCGGGCCGCCGTAATCGGTGACGAAGCCGGATATGTTTTGGTTTTTCATCAGGATCACGTCCGCTGGCGAGAGATCCTCGGCCAGGATGATCTGTCCGCGCAGTTCCTCGAACGGTGACTCGTGATGCTCGAGCAGAATGCTCAGGATCCGGTCTACCACATGATCCAGGTCGTCGCGGCGGGTGCGCAGATAGGGGTCTTCCATCTGCTCGAACACCTGAATGAGGGTGTCGCGGTGCTGTTGCAGGGCCCACTCCGCGCTCAGGCCCTCGTTGCGGATCAGATGGATCGGCTGGTTCGACAGCGCGCGGTCTTCGAGCATCAGCAGATGTGTGTCTATGAACTCGGCGATATCGGAGGGTGTATCACTCGGGATCTGTTGACGCACATCGTGCAGCTGCTCGCCGGCAGTACGGATCGCCTGCTCGAATCGTCTGACCTCGAGTTCGATCTGGTCGGCCTGTACCCAGCTCGGTGTGACACAGACCGGACCACGGCAGAGCAGGAAGGCATTGCCGATCGCGATATTGGCGCCGGCCCCGACGCCGATGCCGGCGCAGGCAATCGTCATTCAGCCTCGCCAAACTTGTCGTCGATCAGGTCTACCAGGGATCGAAGGGCCTCGTCTTCTTCCTCGCCGGAGACTGTAATCCGGATTGACGTACCCTGACTGGCGGCCAGCATCATGACGCCCATGATGCTCTTGCCGTTGATCTTCTGGCCCTGTTTCTCGAGGGTGACCTCGGCGCTGTATCCGTTGGCGATGTTCACCAGTTTGGCAGCGGCACGTGCGTGCAGGCCGAGTTTGTTGCTGATCGTGACCTCGCGTGTCGGCATTAAGTCTATCCCGGGGTTGTTGCTGCGGACCGGCTTGTTGCGCCAGTGCTTTGTTTGATGGAGTGGTTGCTGTCTGCCGCTAGCATGTCGACACTCATGACAGCTCACGGTGGCTGCAGACCACGTTGCGTCCCTGCGACTCGAAGAAGCGGCTCAGTTCCTCGACCAGGTAGACGGAGCGGTGCTGTCCCCCGGTGCAGCCGATGGCGATGGTGAGATAACTGCGACCTTCGTGCTCGAAACAGGGGATCCAGTGGCCGAGAAAGTCGGAAATGTTACTGAACATCCCGCGAACCTTGAGGTCTGCGCCCAGGAAATCCGCCACCGCTTTGTCCCTGCCGGTAAACGGGCGCAGTTCGTTGTGCCAATGCGGGTTGGGCAGGCAGCGCGCATCGAATACAAAATCCGCATTCCGCGGCACGCCGTGCTTGAAACCGAACGACTGCAGCATGATCGACATCTCGCCGCTGTCGCGCTCGGCGACCCGGGCGCGGATGATTTCGCGCAGTTCATGCAGCGTGGTGCGGGTGGTGTCGATCTTGAGCCGGGTCAGGTCGAGCAGGGGTTCGAGCATCTCCCGCTCCAGCCTGATCGCCTGCTCCAGCGTGCGCCCTTCGTCGGTGAGTGGATGGCGTCGGCGTGTCTCGCTGAAGCGTTGCATCAGTACGCTGTCCTCGGCGTCGAGGAAGACCACTTCGCAATCGACACCGTGGTCGCGCAGACGTTTGATCAGCCCCGGCAGTTGACTCAGCTCGACACCTGGACTGCGCGCATCGATGCCGATCGCGGTCAGTCCGCGCGCCTTGGCCGGCTGTACCGTGATGTCGCGGACCAGGGCCTCGAACAGGCTGGCGGGTAGGTTGTCGATACAGTAGTAGCTCACGTCCTCGAGGGCGTTGAGGGCGATACTCTTGCCCGAGCCGGAAAGCCCGGTGATCAGGACGACACGGGGTGGCGGCTGCTCGAGGTCTTGTTCTGACATGGTGGTGATTTTCGTTGTCCGCTGAAACTGGAAGAGTGGGTCTCCAAGTGTAGTGCAGCATGCGCCATGCCTGAATTCACTGCTGTTCGAGAATCGACTGCTGCTGGCGTTCGATCAGGACCTCCGTGGCATCGTAGCCCTTGAGCCGCAGCAGGTGGTTGCGCACCGCAGATTCCACCAGGACCGATAGGTTGCGCCCGGGCGCAACCGGGACGGTCACATGCGGAATCGAGACGCCGAGCACATCCAGGCTGGAGTGGGTACCAGAGAGGCGGTCCATGCCCGAGATCTGATCGGCCGACATACGCTTCAGGTGGACGATCAAGCGCAGGTATTTCTGCCGTTTGATGGAACTGTCGCCGAACATCGCCCGAATGTTGAGGATGCCCAGGCCGCGCACCTCGAGAAATTCTCGCAGCAGGGGTGGGCAGGTGCCGCTGACGATGTCTGGCGCGATACGCGTGAATTCGGGCGCGTCGTCTGCAACCAGCCGACTGCCACGCGTAATCAGGTCCAATGCGAGCTCACTCTTGCCTACGGCCGGATCCCCGGTGAGTAGAACACCCATGCCGAGGACCTCGAGAAAAACGCCATGCAGATTGGTTTTTTCCGACAGGAACAGAGAGGCGTAATACTGAAGATTGTCCAGCACCTGGGTGTCGGCCAGGGGCGAACGCATCAGCGCGACCCCGGCCTCGTCGGCCATGCCTGCGAGCTCGGTCGGACCTTCGATACCATTGACCAGTATCACCAGAGCCGGCTGTTCGGCGAACAGTTGTTCCAGGGCCTGGCGTCGGTTCGCGACGGACAGGCTGTCGAGATAGGTCTCTTCTGCCGGACCGATGATCTGGACCCGGTTGGGGTGGATGAAGTTGAGCGGCCCGGCGATGATGCCGGTGCTGGCATCGCTTGTGGCAGAGAGCAGGGCGCTTTCGGCGCCGGCTTTGCCCGCCACCCAGATCAGCCGCAGCCTTTCGTGCAGTCTGTCGAAAAGATCCTTGACCCGTACGCTATGCGGCATGGGTGCTTGACTTGCCGGTCAGGATAGCCAGGGCTTCGTCTGTTCCGGCCTTGCGCAGGCGTTCGCGCAGTTCCTCTTCGTTGAACATGGCTGCCAGCCTGGCCAACAACTGAAGATGCTCCTCGTTTGCGTTCTCGGGCACCAGCAGGGCGAACACCAGATCTACCGGGTTGCCGTCCAGGGCGTCGAACTCGACCGCATTGGCCAGTTGCAGGAAGGCGCCACGGCTTTCTTCCAGGCCGGGCATGCGTGCGTGTGGCAATGCCACGCCGCCCGCGAGCCCGGTACTGCCGAGGCGCTCACGCTCGAGCAGGCGCTCGAATATCTGTTCTGCGTCCGGTTCTTCCGCCGACCCGGCGAGCAGGCGCGCCGCCTGTTCGAGGATGCGTTTCTTGCTGGACGCGGGGTCGGCAATGCTGATGCTGCCGGTTTTCAGGATGCTGTTGGGTAGCATGTTGCTCTCGAGCGGTTCAGCCGGTGATCTCGATCGACTCTCTGTTGCCGTTACCGCGGTGTTTTTTCAGTTTTTCCTTGTGCCGCAATACCTGCCGGTCGAGTTTGTCCACCAGGGCGTCGATGGCTGCGTACATGTCCTCGTGGACCGAATCCGCGAACACGTCGGCGCCGGCGATATGCACCGTGGCCTCGGCCTTCTTGTTCAGTTTTTCCACACTGAGGATCACGTGCACATTGCTGACGTGATCGAAATGACGTTCGAGTCGGGCAATTTTTTCGTCAACGTAGGCACGCAGGGCGTCGGTGAGATCGACATGGTGACCGGTCAGGTTGACTTGCATGGTTTATCTCCTTGCTTATATGCGCCGTTACGCCAGGCGCTTGCGTTCGTTCGACGGCGGGATGGCCATCGATTCACGGTATTTGGCAACAGTCCTGCGGGCCACGTTGATCCCCTGGTCAGCGAGTATGGCCGCGATCTTGTTGTCGGACAGAGGTTTGTTCGGCTTCTCCGCAGCGACCAGTTTCTTGATCAGGGCCCGGATGGCGGTCGCTGAGGCCTCGCCGCCGCTGGCGGTGCTGACGTGGCTGGAGAAGAAGTATTTGAACTCGATGGTGCCGCGCGGGGTATGCATGTATTTCTGTGTGGTAACACGCGAAATAGTCGATTCGTGCATCTCCAGGGCCTCTGCAATATCGCGCAGCACCAGGGGTTTCATCGCCTCCTCGCCATACTCGAAGAAATTGCGTTGCACCTCGACGATCTGGGTCGCGACCCGCAGCAGGGTGTCGTTACGGCTCTGCAGGCTCTTGATGAACCAGCGCGCCTCCTGCAGATGATTCTTCATCGTGACATTGTCGCTGCTGTTGTCGGCACGTCGGACCATGCCGGCATACTGGGGATTCACCCGCAGCCTGGGAGCGGCGTCACGATTGAGTTCGACCCGCCACTGATTGTTGTGCTTGTAGACGAAGACGTCGGGCTCGACATAGCTCGGCGCCTGGCTTGCGACGCTGGTGCCCGGTCGCGGGTTGAGCGAGCGGATCAGGTGGATGACCGACATCAGGGCGTCACCGTCGAGCTTGAGCCGGCGCCGCATCTGGGTCTCGTTCTGATGTGCCAGGAGATCGAAATGCTCGTCGACCAGGACACTGGCCTCGGCGCGCCAATCCAAGTCTGCAGGCAGCTGGCGCAGCTGCAACAGCAGACATTCCCGCAGGTCGCGGGCGGCGACACCGGTAGGGTCGAAGGCCTGTATCCGGTGCAGTACCGCCTCGACCTCCTCGATCTCGACCTCAGGGTCGTCCATCGCCGCGACGATGTCCTCCAGCGGCGTGGTCAGGTAGCCGTCGTCGCTGATGCTGTCGATGATCGTCTCGGCGATCGCCAGGTCGTTGGGACTGAAAGGCGTCAGCTGCATCTGCCAGATCAGGTGGTCGTGCAGGGTTTCGCCGCTGCTCTGCTGGTTGAGGAAATCCTGACCATCGTCACCGCCGACGCTGGCGGAGCTGACCGGCGTCACACTGTCGTAGATGTCGTCCCAGACTGTGTCCACCGGAAGGTCGTCCGGCATGGCCTCGACCTCGATCTTGATTTCGGTTTCGTTGTTGGGGTCGTTGGTGGCGTCGGCGGCGGCAGACTGGCTGCCGTTGAGTTCACCGTCTGCCTTGCTGCGATCCTTTTCAGCGTCGTCCTGACGCGAGCCCTCTTCCTCGGTCTCCAGCATCAGGTTGGATTCGAGCGCCTCTTGGATCTCTTGTTTGAGATCGAGCGTCGATAGCTGCAGCAGCTTGATTGCCTGCTGCAGCTGCGGCGTCATAGTCAGGTGCTGGCCCAGTCGGAGCTGGATTGTGGGCTTCATTCAGTTAATTTCTGGTACGAATTTTGTTTACCATGCCGTTGACCCCATTCTAGCGCAACTTTGCCGGCGGGTAGCGAATAGGGTTTCTGCGTACTTTGACCACTATCAGACAGGCCGCAGCAGACTGAGAACAGCGCCTGGGGGGTCACATCTGAAAGTGTTCACCCAGGTAGACCGCACGTACCTCGGGGTTTTCCAGGATTTCCCGGGGTGAGCCCAGCGCGAGTACGGCGCCATCGCTGATGATGTAGGCGCGGCTGCAGATACCCAGGGTTTCACGCACATTGTGATCGGTGATCAGGATGCCGATGCCGCGCTCGGCGAGTTGGGCCACGATGCGCTGGATGTCGACCATGGATATGGGGTCAATCCCTGCAAAGGGCTCGTCGAGCAGGATGAAGCGCGGCTCAGCGGCCAGTGCGCGGGCGATCTCCAGGCGCCTGCGCTCGCCTCCCGACAGGCTGATGGCCATGTTGTCGCGCAGATGCCGAATACTGAACTCGTGCAGTAGCTTGTCACACTGCTCCTTGTACTCAGAGCGGTCGAGTTCGGCACGTGTCTCCAGGATCGCGATGATGTTCTGGGCGACGGTCAGGCGCCGAAAGATCGATGGTTCCTGGGCCAGATAGCCCAGGCCGAGGCGTGCGCGGGTGTGCATGGCCTTGTCGGTGAGGTCGTGTTCGCCGAGGGTCACGCGGCCCTGATCGGCCGGGATCAGGCCGGCCATCATGTAGAAGGTGGTGGTCTTGCCCGCGCCGTTGGGGCCGAGCAGGCCGATCACCTCGCCTGGATTGAGGTGCAAAGACACCCCGTTGACCACCGCCCGCCCGCGATAGCGCTTCACCAGGTCTTCTGCCACGAGGCGTGTCATTATCCCGCTGTGGCCTATTTGCCCGGTGCCTCGATCGAGATCCGCACGCGTTCTTTGCCCTTGGCGGCGGCGCCGGCCTTGACCACGGATTTCACCCGGTCGTAAACGATGCGGTCGCTACGCATGCTGTCATTGCCCTGGAGCAGCACGGCATCGCCGATCATCACCAGGTTTTCGCTGCCCACCTCGTATTCGGCGCGTTTGGCCCGGCCTTTTACCAGACCCTTGTCCGACTGTTGCTGAAACTTTACCGGGCGCCCTTCGGCGATGATCCTGGTCGGTTTGCGTTTGTTCTGATACACGGTGACCACATCGGCCTGCAGATGCATGCTGCCCTGGCGCAGGTCGACATCGCCGCGGTAGACGCTGGTCCCCTTGGACTCATCGATATCCACACTGTCGGCCGCCAGCTCGATTGGCTGTTCCCTGTCCGATTCGAGCGCCAGAACGGTGCCAGCCATGCACAGCAGAATCAGGGCCAAGAGCAATTTAATGCGGTACATAGAAGCCTTTCACCTGCGATAGAAACTTGAGCCGCGAGGGGGGGCGCAGCCAGGCCTGCATCCCAACCGCGTCCAACCAGTCGGATTCACTTTCTACCCTAACCTTTTCGTCCGTTTCCGCATAGTCTTCGCTCGGCTGGACGCGCACGTCCCGGGTCAGGATCCGCACCGGCCGATTGTTGCTGTCCGCCTCGCGCTGGATCAAAACCTCGCCGGACAAAAGCACCAGGCTGCCGTCTGCCGACATCCACGCAGATGCCGCGTCTATCTCCCAGGGCGGGGCGTCGTCCTGATACACGGTCAGGTGCGGCTGCTTCAGCTCGGTGGTGTCGTCATCCGTGTAGTGCTGCAGGTTTGTGGCGAGCATACGGTGAGCCGGTTTGCCGGCTGCCGTCATGCGGGTCACGTCGAGCCCCACGACGTAATAGTCGATCGTGCGCGGGCCGCTTTTGGCGACAGGCGGCGATGCCGGTTCTTCCTGCTGTACCAGTCGCCAGCTGGCGACGGCCGCGACGATCATGAACAAAATCAGTAAGGGACCCAAGCGCCGCATGATCAGTCGAGATAGGGTCGTAATGCCGACTGCAGGGTGCCTTGCGCGTCCATGATCAGCTCGCAAACCTCACGCGCGGCGCCGCGACCGCCGCCGCTGGGGGTCACCCAGTGCGCATGTTGCTTGGCCAGCGCGTGCGCGTCCTGAACGGCCACCGCGAACCCCACCCGGGTCATCACCGGCAGGTCGACGACATCGTCGCCGACGTAGGCGATCTGTGCGTCGTCGAATCCGGTGATCTGCTTGATTTCCTCGTATGCCGGCAGTTTTTCACGTTTTCCCTGATAGACGCGCTCTATGCCGAGGCTGGCCATGCGGATCTGTACCACCTCGGATGTGCGTCCGGTGATGATGGCGATTTCGACGCCGGACTGCTGCAGCATGACCATGCCATGGCCGTCCTTGGAGTTGAAGGCCTTGTATTCCTGGCCGTCGTCACCGATGAACAGGCTGCCGTCGGTCAATACGCCATCGACATCGAATACGATCAAGCGGATGGCGGCTGCCTTGCTGTGTATGTCCTGCATTGTAATTCCCGCTTAAACCACGCCTGCGCGCAGCAGATCGTGCATATTGAGTGCCCCACACAGACGTTCGTCCTCGTCGACGATCAGCAGGGCATTGATTTTATTGTCTTCCATCAGGTTGAGTGCCTCGGCCGCCAGCCGGTCCGGCGCTATGCGCTTGCCGCCGGGAATCATGACCTCGGCGATATTCGCGCTGCGCACGTCGATTCCCCGGTCCAGGCATCGGCGCAGGTCGCCGTCGGTGAATATTCCCACCGGGCGACCCTCGTCGTCGACCACTGCGGTCATGCCGAGGCCCTTTGCGGTCATCTCCATCAGGGCATCGCGCAGCGAGGCGCCACGTTTAACCGCGGGGATCGCGTTGTCTTTGTGCATGATGTCATGGACGTGCAGCAGCAGGCGTCGGCCGAGGCTGCCGCCCGGGTGCGACAGGGCGAAGTCCTCGGCGGTGAAGCCACGTGCCTCGAGCAGCGCGATTGCCAGCGCGTCACCCATCACCAGGGCCGCCGTGGTGCTGGCGGTCGGCGCCAGGTCCAGCGGACAGGCCTCCTTGGCGACGCTGACATCGAGATTGACATCGGCCTCGCGGGCGAGGGTCGAATCCGGGTTTCCGGTCATGCTGACCAGGGGCGCGTGCATGCGCTTGATCAACGGCAGGATCGTAACGATCTCATTGGTTTCCCCGGAGTTGGACAACGCCAGGACCACGTCAGCGGCAGTGATCATGCCGAGATCGCCGTGGCTGGCCTCGCCCGGGTGGACGAAAAAGGCCGGACTGCCGGTGCTCGCCAGGGTGGCGGCGATCTTGTTGCCGATATGGCCGGATTTGCCCATGCCGGTGACCACGATGCGGCCCTTGCAGGCGAGCATATATTCGCAGGCTGCGACGAAATCCGCGTTGATCCGAGCCTCGAGGTCCCTGACTGCCGCCGACTCGATGGCGACGACGCTGATGCCGGTCTTGCGCAGGTCTGCCTTGCTGGCACTCATCTCCCGCTTCTCCTTGAATTCAGGCGGCGATCTGAGCCTGCCATACGATCCAGCCCTGATAGGCGATGAAAGACGTCAGCAGCAGGCCGCCTTCGACACGGTTGATGGTGCCGTGGGTCTGGGAGCCGCGGCCCATCACAAACAGCGCCAGCGTAAGTGCGAGCATTACCAGCATGTCGCGGCTGATCACCTCGGGCGGAACCACGCCAGGCGCCAGCAGGCCCGGTATGCCGAGCACCGCCAGCAGGTTCCAGATATTCGATCCAACCACATTGCCTATCGCCAGGTCATGCTCGTTCTTGACCGCACTCATGATCGCCGCCGCCAGTTCCGGCAGGCTGGTTCCCACGGCCACGATCGTCAGCCCGATCACCAGGTCACTGATCCCGAGAGCGACCGCCACCTGGATCGCCCCCCAGACCAGCATACGTGAACTGATCACCAGGGCCACCAGGCCGATCAGAAACCAAACCGTAGCGGCCTTTGCGCTCATGTCGGTCGGTATCTCGGCCTCCATTTCATCGGCCAGGGGGTCGTGGTCGCGTCGGTGCAGCCCGATGCGTACCAGCAGCCACATGCTGGCGACCAGCCCCAACAACAGCAGGACCCCGTCGATGACGCCCAGATGGCCGTCGAGCAGCAGCAGGAAGGCGGCTACGCTGACCGTTAACAACAGCGGGTATTCGCGGCGCAACATGTCGGACTGCACGGTCAGCGGGGAAAACAGCGCCGTTGCCCCCAGGATCAGCGCGATATTGGCGATGTTGGAACCCAGGGCGTTTCCGATCGCGATCCCCGGGCTGCCCTCCAGTGCAGCCATGGTCGAGACCAGAATCTCCGGCGCGGAGGTGCCGAATCCGACCACGGTCAGCCCGATCAGCAGGGGCGGGACGCCAAGACTGTTTGCCAGTGCCGCGGCGCCGATGACAAAGCGGTCCGCACCCCAGACGAGGATGACGAGGCCTAATGCAATGGCGGTGGCGGCAAGCAGCATCGGGGGTATCGGTTGGTGACGGTCTCAGGTGCGCGGATTGTCGCGGAAGCCCGGCCGCTTGTCCAAGCCGCACTCAGTCCGCGCGAACCCGGGTCGCCCCGCAGCGTGAGCAGCGATAGCGATTGACCAGGCGGCCGAGTTTCACGTCGAACACCGACTGTTTGTCGATCTGCCACTTGTGATGGCCGTTGCGGCACAGGGTATTGCCACGATGACGCTCGCTCGCCTTGCGCCGCCTGAAAGGTAGAATCTCGGCCATGGTGCTGTCCGCTGCGAGGGCTGGTTTGGCCGATTTTAACGTCGATGGCAGGTTGCTGCTCGGGACTGTCGGTTGGCAGCGAAGTGACTGGCTGAGCGAATATTATCCCGTGGATCTGCCGCCCGGGTGGCGCCTGGCCTACTATGCTAACGACTGTGGCTGCGTGATGCTGCCAGGTGACACCTGGCTGGGGATGGATCCGGAGACGCTGCAGGAGTCACTCGAAGAGGCCGAAGGGCGCCTGGTGTATTTTCTCGAGGCTCCGCCCAGCTGGGGCCCGCTGGAGCGCGATAGGCTGTCGCTTTTCGCGGCCTGGCGGACAGTGCTGCTGGCCGACCGACCCGATCTGAAACAGGCGCAGTTGCCGCAATGGGCCTCTCAAGGGCCCGGTGCCTGGGTCGATAGAGACTCGGGTGCGGGCCTGCTGCGCTGGTCTCTGGACAGCTGGGATATGCGCACCTTGCGCCGCAAAGTAGACGCGTTGGCGTCCGACATGCCTGCCCTGATACTGGACGGGCCCGCGGCCAGTCCGGCGCGGGTGCCGGAGTTGCGGACCCTGCTGGAATTGATGGGCAGGGCCTGATTCGCTACTTGACGCCTATGGCCTGGTGCCCAAGAATCGCGTTCTTGTCTTGGGTTGTGTCTGTTTCTGAACGCAAATGCCCCCTCCGTCTGGACAATTGATGAGCCAAGCCCCCACTGCAGACGAAGCCCTGGTCCGAATTCGAGGCTTGAAGTTCTACCGCGGATCGCGCGCCATTTTCGATGGTGTGGATATCGATATCCCGCGTGGCAGTGTGACCGCGATCATGGGGCCGTCGGGCACCGGCAAGACCACCCTGCTCAAGCTCATCGGTGGCCAGTTGCGGCCCGATGCCGGCACTATCGAGGTGGATGGGCAGGATGTGCACGCCTTGTCGACGCGCGACCTGTACCGTCTGCGCATGCGCATGGGCATGCTGTTCCAGAGCGGCGCCCTGTTGACCGATCTCTCGGTGTTCGAAAATGTCGCGTATCCGCTGCGTGAACACACCCGCCTCGGCGCATCGATGATCCGCAAGCTGGTGCTGATGAAACTCGAGGCGGTCGGCCTCCGCGGTGCCTGGAACCTGATGCCGAGCGAGCTTTCCGGTGGCATGGCGCGTCGCGTGGCACTGGCACGGGCGATAGCACTCGACCCCATGATGATCATGTACGACGAGCCCTTCACCGGGCAGGATCCGATCTCCATGGGGGTCCTGGTGCAGCTGATACGGCGTCTGAACGACGCTGCCCGTATCACCAGCGTCGTGGTGTCGCATGATGTCGCAGAGACTGCGGAGATCGCCGACCTGATCTACGTGATCTCCAACGGTCGGGTGATCGAATCCGGTGCCCCACAGGCCCTGCGTGACACGGGTGGCGAGTGGACCCGCCAGTTCATGGGCGGGCTGCCGGACGGTCCCGTGCCCTTCCACTATCCAGCTGAAGACCTGGAGATGGACCTTTTCGAGGGGCATGCCTGATGGAATGGCTGGCCCGCCTGGGGCGTAGCGGTCTGTCGTTTTCGGCCAGGCTGGGGCGCGCCAACCTGTTGATGCTGGGGATGCTGCGCGGTCTGCCGCAGCTGATCCGCCGGCCGCGCCTGCTGCTCGAGCAGTTGCTGTCGGTGGGTGTGCTCACGGTTCTGATCATCGCGGTATCCGGGGTCTTCGTCGGCATGGTGCTGGGCCTGCAGGGCTACTATATCCTGTCGCGCTTTGGTGCGGAGGCGACCCTGGGCGTCATGGTGGCCGCCTCGCTGGTGCGTGAGCTGGGCCCGGTGGTGACCGCGCTGCTGTTCGCTGGCCGCGCGGGCTCCGCGCTGTCGGCCGAGATCGGCCTGATGAAGGCGACCGAGCAGCTCTCCGGTCTGGAGATGATGGCGGTCAATCCCGAACATCGGGTGCTGACCCCGCGCCTGGTCGCCGGCATCCTGTCGATGCCGCTACTGGCGGCGATGTTCAGCATGCTGGGGGTGTACGGCGGCTGGTTTGTCGGTGTCGGTCTGCTCGGTGTGGACGAGGGCACCTACTGGGCGCAGATGCAGTCGCAGATCGACTGGTACGAAGATGTCGTAAACGGCGTCATCAAGTCGGTCGTGTTCGGGGTGGTGTGTACCTGGATCGCGATCTTCCAGGGTTATGACTGTGTGCCGACCTCCGAAGGGGTCAGCCGGGCCACCACCCGCACCGTGGTGCACTCTTCGCTCGCGGTACTCGGGCTGGATTTTGTATTGACCGCGCTGATGTTCAATTAGGAACAGGGCGCGAACGGGAACTGACAATGCCTAAAACGAGACAAATAGAGATACTGGTCGGCGCATTCATGGCAGCCGGTTTCCTGGCGCTGTTTTTCCTGGCGATGCAGGTCAGCAATCTGGGGACCGTTCACACCGGAGACTCTTACAAGGTGCTGGCACGGTTCGACAACATCGGCGGCTTGAAGGTGAAGTCGCCGGTGACCATGGCCGGCGTCGAGGTCGGGCGGGTACTCGATATCTATTATGATGCCGAGGATTTCCGCGCGGTGGCCGTTTTGGGAATCTATTCGCAGTATGATCGGATCCCGGATGATACCTTCGCCAAGATTCTGACTGCCGGGCTGCTCGGCGAACAGTACATCGGGTTGGACCCGGGGGGCAGCGAGGACCTGCTTAAAGAGGGCAGTGAGATTGCCGTTACCCAGTCTGCACTGGTCCTCGAAGAGGTGATCGGGCAATTCATCTATGGCAAGGCTCAAGAAGGAGCGAACTGATGCAAATTTCCAGTGTGCTGCGGATACTGTTGGCCGGGTCGATCATGCTTTCTTCGTTCGCCGTGGCGGCGACCGTCGAAGACCCCCAGCGGATCGTGCGTGATACCGGCGACCGGGTCCTTGCCGAGGTCACAGAGCGTCGCGCCGAGCTGGAGGCGGACCCTTCACTGATCTATCCACTGGTCGAAGGCACGGTGGTGCCGCATTTCGATTTCCGCCGCATGTCGCAATCGGCCCTGGGTCGTTTCTGGCGCCAGGCGGATGAGGCGCAGAAAGAGGCGGTCACCAACGAGTTCCGCCAGCTGCTGGTGCGGACCTACGCCACGGCCCTGCTCGGGTATTCGGGCCAGGAAATCCAGTATCTGCCGGTGCAGTACCGCCCGGGAGACGACAAGGTGATGATCCCCACCCGGGTTGCCGCGCCGGATGCGCCGTCGATCCCGGTCAACTACCGCTTGCGTCTCAAGGACCAGGAATGGAAGGTCTACGATGTCGTCATCGATGGCGTCAGCCTGATCACCAATTATCGCAGCCAGTTTACCGCTGAGGTCCGTCGCGGCGGTATCGACGGCCTGATCAGTTCGCTGGCGGACAAGAATCGCCGTCTCGACAAGTGACCGCCGCCACCCTGACCGTCGTCGCCGAGGGGCAGGGTGCGCTGGCCGGCGATCTGGACTTTTCTTCGGTGCCGCAAATCTGGCCGGCTTTGCAGAAACTCCTGGTATCGGGTGACCGGCTGACCTTGTCACTGGCGGGCGTCGGTCGTGCCAACAGCGCCGGTCTGGTGATGTTGATCGAGGCCCTCGATCTGGCGCGCGCGCAGCGCGCACGGCTACAGCTTGCGGATATCCCCGAGGAACTGCTCGACCTGGCCCGGATGTCGGGTTGCGACGGGCTGCTCATCGCCGGCGTCGGCTGACGCCCGGCCGGCGCACGCAAGGCGGCGCATTCCGCAGGCGCCCGATTTTCTTTATCATTGACGCCCTTTCTTGCTGTTGGGCGCGCGTTTTGCGCAGGCTTCCATGGATAAACTGATCATAACCGGGGGCAACCCCCTGTCGGGTGACGTCCGCATTTCCGGCGCCAAGAACGCCGCCCTGCCGATCCTGGCGGCCACCCTGCTGGCCGAGGAGCCGATGGTGATCGGCAATATTCCGCACCTGCGGGATATCACCACCACCATGGAGCTGCTCGGGCGTATGGGTGTCGAGCTGACGGTCGACGAGAAAATGCATGTAGAGGTGGATGCCGGTCGTCTCAACAACCCGTTTGCCCCGTACGAGCTGGTCAAGACCATGCGTGCCTCGATCCTGGTCCTGGGGCCGCTGCTGGCCCGCTGCGGCCAGGCGGACGTGTCCCTGCCGGGCGGTTGTGCGATCGGCTCACGCCCTGTAGATCTGCATATCCAGGGGCTGCGTGCGATGGGCGCCGAGATCACCGTCGAGGGTGGATACATCAAGGCCCGGGCGAGTCGCTTGAAGGGGGTTCGCCTGGTGCTCGACATGATCACCGTGACCGGTACCGAGAACCTGATGATGGCGGCGGTGCTCGCCGATGGCGTGACCCTGCTGGAGAATGCCGCGCGTGAGCCGGAGGTGGTGGACCTGGCCAACTGTCTCAATGCGATGGGTGCCAAGATAAGCGGTGCCGGCACCACCGAAATCCGCATCGAAGGCGTGAAAGCGTTGCACGGCGCCCGCTACGATGTCCTGCCGGACCGCATCGAGACCGGTACCTATCTGGTGGCCGGGGCGATCAGCGGCGGCCGGGTGCGGGTGCGCGATACCGACCCGACACTGCTCGACGCCGTGCTGCAGAAACTCCGCGAGGCCGGCGCCGAACTCGAGGTCGGCGACGATTATGTGGTGCTCGACATGCACGGAAAACGCCCCAGGGCGGTGAACCTGCATACCGCACCCTATCCGGCGTTTCCGACCGACATGCAGGCCCAGTTCACGGCGCTGAACAGTGTTGCCGAAGGGGTCGGGACTATCACTGAGGATGTGTTTGAGAACCGCTTCATGCACGTGCAGGAGCTGCAGCGCATGGGGGCGCGGATCAAGCTTGAGGGCAACACGGCCATCTGCGAGGGCATTCCCCGCCTGACCGGGGCGCCGGTGATGGCGACCGATCTGCGCGCCTCCGCCAGCCTGGTCCTGGCGGGACTGGTTGCGCAAGGTGAAACCGTGGTCGACCGCATCTACCATGTCGACCGCGGTTACCAGGATATCGAGGACAAGTTCGCCGGGCTGGGTGCACAGATCCGCCGGGTTCCGGGGTGAGGGCGAGGGAATGGACGTAACGATCGAGTCACCGCTGACCATCGCCCTGTCGAAGGGGCGGATCTTCAAGGACACCCTGCCTTTGCTGCTTCAGGCCGGCATCGAGCCGGTGGACGACCCCGAGACCAGCCGCAAGCTGATACTCGATACCTCGCACCCGCTGGTCAAATTCGTGCTGATCCGGGCCACCGATGTGCCGACCTACGTGCAGTGGGGTGCGGCCGACCTCGGCGTGGCCGGTAAGGACGTGCTGATGGAGCATGGCGGCGACGGCCTGTACGAACCGCTCGACCTGAAGATCGCGCGCTGCCGCATGATGGTGGCGGGACGTCCTGATGCGGATATTGGCTCGCGGCGCCTGCGAATCGCCACCAAGTATGTGAAATCGGCGCGCGCGTTCTTCGCCGCGCGCGGACAGCAGGTCGAGGCGATCAAGCTGTACGGCTCTATGGAGCTGGCGCCGCTGGTCGGTTTGTCGGAAGTGATTGTCGATCTGGTCGAGTCCGGCAATACCTTGAAGGCCAACGGCCTGGTGCCTCTGGAACACATGTACGACATCAGCTCACGCCTGATCGTCAACAAGGCCTCTTGGAAGATGAAGCACGCGACCGTGCAGGCGCTGGTCGATGCATTGCGCGAGGCCGTTTCCTAGAAAATCAGGACGCAGAGAGCGCAAAGCTCCGCAGAGTACGCAGAGCATTCTTTGTGTACGATTAGGTTTTGAACTGTGAGTTGCAGGTGGTTTCTCGGGTGGGACGACAGGGGGTCATCAGTAACCTCGGCGTTCTCTGCGCTCCTCAGCGCACTCTGCGTCCAAACCTTGTTCTGAGAATCAAAGATGGCTGATATACGAAAACTGAACACCGCGGATGCGGATTTCCAGCAGCAGCTCGACGCCCTTCTGGCCTGGGAGTCGGTCTCCGACGGCGCCGTCAATCAGGTGGTCCACGAGGTGATCAGCGAGATCCGCGCGCGCGGCGATGCGGCCCTGGTCGATTACACCAACCGTTTCGATGGCTGGGAGGCGCGGTCTCCGGCCGATCTGGAGATCCCGCTGGCGCGTCTGCAACAGGCCTGGGAGACCATCCCCGCCGATCAGCAGGAGGCCCTGGAGCACGCCGCCGAGCGCGTGCGTGCCTATGCCGGGCGGCAGAAGATGGAGGGCTGGAGCTACACCGAGGCGGACGGCACCTTGTTGGGTCAGCAGATAACACCGCTGGACCGGGTCGGTCTGTACGTGCCGGGCGGCAAGGCGGCCTATCCATCATCGGTGCTGATGAACGCGCTGCCGGCCAAGGTCGCCGGGGTCGGCGAATTGATCATGGTGGTGCCGACCCCGGGGGGCGCGCTCAACGAGCTGGTCCTGGCGGCGGCGCATGTCTGCGAGGTCGACCGGGTGTTTGCGGTCGGCGGTGCACAGGCGGTCGCGGCGCTTGCCTACGGGACCCAGTCAGTACCGCCGGTCGACAAGATCGTCGGGCCCGGAAATATCTATGTTGCCACCGCCAAGCGTACGGTATTCGGCCAGGTCGGTATCGACATGGTCGCCGGGCCGTCCGAGATCCTGGTGATCTGCGATGGCCAGACCGATCCCGATTGGGTCGCCATGGATCTGTTTTCGCAGGCCGAGCATGACGAGGATGCGCAGTCCATCCTGCTTTGTCCGGACGCCGCTTTCGTGGCGCGCGTCGAGCAGAGCATCGACCGGCTGCTGCCGGACATGCAACGGCGCGAGATCATCGAGACCGCGCTGCGTGTGCGCGGCGCGCTGATCGTCTGCCGCGACCTCGATGAAGCGGCCGAGGTGGGCAATTTCATCGCGCCTGAGCATCTCGAGCTGTCGCTGGCCGAGCCCGAACGCTATATCGACAAGATCAGGCACGCTGGCGCCATCTTCATGGGGCGTCACTCCTCCGAGCCGCTGGGCGACTACTGTGCCGGTCCAAACCATGTCCTGCCGACCTCGCGTACGGCGCGCTTCAGCTCGCCGCTGGGGGTGTACGATTTCCAGAAACGCTCGAGCCTGATCATGGTCTCCGCCGCCGGTGCCGACACGCTCGGCCGCACGGCATCGATACTGGCGCGCGGCGAGGGACTGGAGGCGCACGCGCGCTCGGCGGAATACCGGATCAAAGAACACTCATAACTCACGAATTGATGTCTGATTCCCTAACCAATCTGGTTGCCCATTGGGTGCGCCCGGAGATCCGCGCGCTGCAGGCCTACCATGTCCAGCCCGCGCAGGGCTTGATCAAACTGGATGCCATGGAGAATCCCTACACCTGGCCCGAAGCGCTGCGCGATGCCTGGGTCGAACTGTTGCGTAGTACCGACGTCAACCGATATCCGGACCCCTTGGCACGGGCGCTGAGCGAACGCCTGATAGATGCCATGCAGGTTCCGCGGGGCATGCGTGTATTGCTGGGCAACGGTTCCGACGAGCTGATCCAGATGATCGCAATGAGCCTGTCCGGTCCCGGGCGCTGCGTACTCTCGGTCGATCCGGGTTTCGTCATGTACCGCATGATCGCGACCTTCTGCGGCATGCCCTACGTCGGTATCCCGCTGCGGGCGGATGATTTCGGCCTCGATCTGCCGGCCATCTTGCAGGCGATGCACGAACACCAGCCGGCGGTGGTGTTCCTCGCCTATCCCAACAACCCGACCGCGAACCTGTTCGGCGAGCAGGCGATGCTCGATATCATCCGTGCCGCGCCTGGATTGGTGGTGGTCGACGAGGCCTATGCCCCCTTCACCGACGCCACCTTCATGCGGCGCCTGGGTGAATTCGACAACCTGGTGGTGATGCGAACGGTGTCGAAAATGGGCCTGGCCGGGCTGCGTCTGGGCCTGCTAGCCGGGCCTGCGGCCTGGCTGGATCAGTTCGACAAGGTCCGTCTGCCGTACAACATCAATGTGCTGACCCAGGCCAGCGCCGATTTCGCCCTCAGTCACAAGGCGGTATTCGACCGACAGACCGGGCTGATCCGCGCCGAGCGTGAGCGGCTGGCTGCGGCCCTGGCAGCCTTGGACGGCATTGAGGTGTTTCCCTCACAGGCGAATTTTTTGCTGCTGCGTACCCAGCCGGGCAGGGCCCGAGGCTGGTTCGAGGGCCTGCGCGAGCGCGGCGTCCTGATCAAGAATCTCGATGG
>Ga0316198_10000352_pt1 | contig 23603 bp, 18 predicted proteins | sample OudBieAanoxic_MG_FD_204935 | JGI IMG/M metagenome (GOLD analysis project Ga0316198, IMG submission 204935) | Coastal sediment microbial communities from Oude Bieten Haven, Netherlands - site A anoxic | ecosystem: Environmental > Aquatic > Marine > Coastal > Sediment | place: Netherlands...
ACGTCGGGTCAGATGTTCAATATTTTCCCCGAGTTCTATATAACCGACAAGTTCTCCGTCGACGAGCCAGGGTTTGACAACTCGAAGCACAAACTGCCCGGACTCGCCCAGTTCGACACCCCACGCCAGATCCTGTGTCGTAAACGCTTCATCCAGGGTATGACGATCTATCCGGTCACCATATCGTTGCGGACTGTGCACACGCAGAAAATTGGTTCTGTCCAGTGTGAAAAAATGAAGATGGGAGACCCGGCCTTCCCTGCTGATCTGCAGGTAAACCGGCCAGGCCGCAGCCAACAACGCCTGTCGATCCTTGTCTGCCCATGCCTGTTGAATCAGACTGTTGTTCTCAACGAAACCGGTCAGGCTGCCCAACAGGCTGGCAGCTTCCTTGAGGCTCTCGGCATAGGCAACCCAGACATGCTGTTTCAGTTCCGACGAGTGTGCCTCGATACCCCGCTGTTGCAGCCAGTATGCCCCTGTCATCGCTCCTAACAGCGTAAGCACCACAAAAAGCACGAACGGCGCCAGCATCGTGGACGCAATTCTTTCTACTTTCTCCTCATCACTCGAGAACTGTGGCTTTTTCGAAAACATTGAAACCAGGGCATCCTTCCCTAAAGCTGATCGGCCTGATTCTTCCGGATGATCACCGGATAGAGTGAGTAGTTTAACAGCTTTGCTCTATACCGCACTTGCGCAGGTGTTTTTCGATCATGCGTGAAACGGCGACGAAACCCATGGTCGCCGTCACAAAGCTTGCGGATCCGTAACCCATGCGACAATCCAGGTGAACACCGTGAATTCCCGGCTTCCGGTAGCCAACGCTGCCGTCACCTTTGGGGTACACCTGCTGTTGGCTGGAGAACACGCATTCAACACCGAAACTACGCTTCAGATTTCGGGTATAACCGTGCTCGGCACGTAAGCGGGCCCGCACCTTTGCCGCCAGAGGATCATTAAATGTTCGCGCCAGATCCTTTACCATGACCTGGGCGGGATCGGTCAGTCCTCCGGCCGCCCCTGTTGTTATCACAGGGATCCTGTTGCGCTTGCAGTAATAGATGAGCGCCGCCTTGAACTTGATGCTGTCGATGGCATCAATCACGAAATCAAACCCGCTTTCCACGGGCAGGTGATCAAACAGGTTTTTATCGGTGATAAAATCGTCAACGATGTTGCAGTGGCATAGCGGATTGATGTCTTTCACCCGTTCTGACATCGCTACAATTTTTTTCCTGCCCACACTGCTGTCAAGGGCATGGACCTGGCGGTTGATATTGGTCACACAGATTTCATCGTAATCAATCAGGGTCAGTTCGCCCGCGCCGCTGCGTGCCAGCGCTTCGACCGCCCAGGACCCAACACCGCCGAGACCAACAACACAGACATGCAGGTCCACTATCCGCTGCGCGGCAACAGCCCCGTAAAGACGCTGGATACCCGAGAATCGTCCGGCGCTGTCAGACTGTAACATGATCAGGACGGCATGCCGGGTAAGGCAAAGACGCTGCGTGCATTGACGGTTGTCTGCCGCGCCAGAAAATCAACATCTTCATTGCGCACCTCGGCCAACGCCCGCAGGCAGTCGGGCAGATACTCCGGACTGTTACGTTCACCACGGTGTGCAGCCACCACCATATCCGGCGCATCGGTTTCCAGCACGATAGCATCAACAGGCAGGGCTGCGGCGAGCCGTCGTAGCCGGTGGGAACGCTGATACGTCAACATGCCACCGAAGCCCAGCTTGAATCCCATGTCGATGTATTGCCTGGCCTGCTGAAGACTGCCATTAAAGGCGTGTGCGCTACCACCGCTCACCCTGATACGGCGCAGAATCGATAGCGCCTGATCATGAGCCTTGCGCACATGAAGAATTACGGGAAGGCCGGCATTGCGTGCCACTTCCAGTTGTGCCTCGAACAACACCCGTTGTTTTTCCCGGTCGAGTTCGCGGATGAAATAGTCGAGTCCGATTTCCCCCACTGCTACCGGCCGTCGCTGCTCAACTTCACTTTCAAGCGCTGAGATATCCTCTCGCTTGTGTACCTGCAGGTAAACCGGGTGCAGACCCAGGGCCGGGAACAGCGCCTGATTCGAGTCACACAGCTGGATCAATCCGGCCCAGTGTTCGGCATCAACAGCGGGGACAACCATACTCTGAACACCCTGTTGCCGTGCCCGTTCGAGCACCTGCAGGCGATCAGCATCAAAGTCGGCAGCATCCAGATGACAGTGGGTATCGATCAGTTCCATCGCCCGATTTCAGCAGGGCGTTGCTTGACGACCCTGTGCCGTGGCCCGCGTACCCGACCATACCAGCTGGAGCTGCTGTTGATACAGGTCGCCAATTTTACCGGGTTTAGTGGACAACAGGGTCAACGGCACACCGAAAATCATGCCCAGCAACAACGATAACAGGGTCGGTATCAGAGTATTTTCCGGAAGCTGGCCGGTTTTGATGGCCACCTCCAGCTGCGGCACTATCCAGGCATCCAGCCCCTTCAACGGTGTGGTTTCAATACCCGCGAGCTCGGGAAACGCAATGCTCCTTTCAAAGGCGCCCAGCTCAATCGAAATGTTTAAATGCCCACCGCGGGCAAGCCAGGCGATCAGTTCCTGCATCAGCCCGGGCCGACCCGCACAGGTTCGCGCGCTGTGCGCAAACAGCTGATGAATCACTGCCAGCCCCTGAGACTCCTCAGCGGCAGACTGCACGTACCAGCCAAGCTCCAGCAGCCAGAGCTGTGCCAGGTACGCCATCAGCGCCTGTTTGCTGGGGAAATAGTTGAAGAAAGTCGCTTCCGAAACTTCTGCTTCATGGCACAGGGCTTTCACCGAGACCTCGGATAGCGTCTGTTGCACAAGCGCCTTTGACAATGCGCCTGCCAGCGCTAAGCGGGTACGGGCGAACTTCCTCTGGCGTAGTTCAGACATGGGCATTCATTATAGCTAACTCTATCTTTAGATAAAGCACCATCCCTTAAAAACTGTCTGGATAGCAGCGCAATACCGGCTTATGGTCACCACACCGCATTAATTTAGAGGCAACCCGATTCTTATAGGCTTAACTATTTTAGCGATAGCGGTTAAATATTGAAAAGGCTGCGCCAATCCCTTGACATGCCACGTATTTGGGAATAGGGTCCCAAGAACATGAACGAAAAGATCCAGCAAACCCTGTCGCTCGCCACGCTGTCCATACTCCGGCCACTGGTGAGGATTCTGTTGCGTAATGGTGTCGCTTTCGGCAGTTTCGCCGAACTGGCAAAAAAAGTCTATGTGGACGTGGCTTTTGAGGATTTTGCACCGGATAGCAAAAAACAGACCATTTCGCGGGTATCGGCTTTAACCGGCCTGACACGCAAGGAAGCGAAACGGCTTCACGAACTGGAACACACTGATTCACACCGCAGCGAACAACGCTATAACCGCGCTGTGCGCGTCATCTCGGGATGGGTGAATGACAAAGAGTTTCATGATGCTCTGGGACAAGCGGAGAGTTTACCTATTGAAGGCGCCTCAGCGTCGTTCTCTGCACTGGTCAGGAAGTACAGTGGCGATGTTCCGACCCAGTCCATGCTGTCCGTCCTGCTTTCGGCTTCCGCCATTGAAAGAACCGCCGACCGGGTACGCCTCATCCAGCGCGCTTATGTCCCTGGCAAAGACCCTGCAGACAAACTCAGCATTCTCGGTACGGATACCGCTGAACTGATTTCCACCATCGATTACAACCTCGTGAGCAACGCGAAAGCGCTGCGATTTCAGCGCAAAGTCTCAAACCACCGGATTCAGGCCGATGCGGTACCTGAATTCCAGGCACTATCGGCGCGAAAAGCCCAGCAACTGCTCGAGCAATTCGATGCCTGGCTGGCCGCACATGAGGTTGGTGCCGGAGAACAGGATTCTGAACAGGGCCACTACGTCAGCCTCGGCATCTATTACTACGAAAGTTCAAAACATGAGGAGACGCCGTCATGAGTACGGTCTTCAGATTTATTTTAGCTGGCCTGGCCGCTGTACTGGTATCCCTGAACGGCTGTGGTGGCGGTGGCGGTGGCAGCACCGTGTCCGGCATTGGCGGAACCGGAAAAATCGCCAGTGGCACCATCACCGGTTTCGGCAGTATTTTCGTCAATGACATCGAATACGATATCGATAGCGCATCGCTTGAAGTCAACGACGATGACAGCGCCGGACTCAGCCAGGATGACCTTCGGATTGGCATGGTGGTCACCGTAACCGCTGTTGTCGACGGCGATACCGGCGTTGCCAGCCTGGTAGTCTACGATAATGAAATCGAAGGGCCGGTCAGCGGTATTAGCGAGTTGAATGCCGGACTCAACAAATCGTTTTCGGTTCTGGGCGTGAGTGTACTTGTCGATATCGCGGATACTGAATTTGACGACGGCGAAGTGCCTGGCTTCAGCTTCGCCACTATCGCCAACGACGACGTTGTCGAAATCAGCGGTTTCTTCGATGCATCAAACGTCCTTAACGCAACCTATATCAAGAAGACCGACGATTTTGATTCTGACAGCGAAGTTGAATTCAAGGGCACAGCGGATGTCTCCCTGGTCGACGGTGCCGGTTCCGGTGACAGCTTTAACCTCGATGGCGTCACCGTGAACATCCTGGCTGATGCCGATCTCAGTGAGGTAACGGGTGGACGGGTCAGCGATGGCATGTTTGTGGAAGTCGAAGGCAGGCTGACCAACGACAGCCCTCTCACTATCGACGCCTTGCGCATTGAGCAGGAGGATGATGGCCTGGATGACGATGCCGGTGAGGCCGAACTGGAAGGGTTTGTATCGGACTTTGTCGACACCAGCAATTTCAAGGTTGACGGCCAGCTGGTGGATGCCAGCGAAGCGGAATTTGAACCCGCCGGCCTGGTACTGAGTGACGGCATGAAAGTTGAAGTGGAAGGCATTATCGAGGACGGCATCCTCAACGCCGACAAGGTCAAGCAGGAGGACGACTGACGCCAGCCGTTTCAGGGAGAAGCCCGGAGGGGATGCCAGGATCAGAGTGTCTTAATGACACCATCCGTCCACTGGATCGCTTCCTTGTATGCGCCCAGCATATCGTCCTGCTCAAGATTTTCGAAGGCAATGGCAGACCATTCCGCGTTCTCCAGTGCGAGCGTACAGGATAGCGCCCTGCCCATCGGGCCCTCGTGCTCCAGAATGGCATGCTTCACCGCATCGCTGAGCGGTAACTTCGCCAGAATGCCGTCGATGGGCTGCTGCATGAGCATATCCAGCGCGGAAAACATACCCACTGTGAAATAGCTGTCTCGCGGCAGGTTTGCCTTACTGGCCAGCAATTCACAAATTTTCGCCCGCAGCACGGCGACTTCCATCAATGCCGCAGGCTGATCACTCAGTCCACCCAGCGCAAGCAGGGAGACCCACTTGCGTATTTCATCACGCCCCAGCAAGACGATCGCATGCTTGATTGAATCGACTTCACGCGCAACGCCAAAGAACGGTGCGTTGACCAGTTTCAACAACTTGTAGCTCGACGCGACATCATGCGTAATGTGTTCTTCCAGCTCGCTGGCTGACGTATCTGCCTTGTGGATAACGGCCAGTAACTGGAGAATTGCCAGCTTGTTGGGGGGAAGATCCCGACTCACATACTCCCGCGGCTTACTCAGGAAATAGCCCTGGAACAAATCAAAGCCTCTGTCACAGTAGAAACGGTATTCTTCCATGGTTTCTATTTTTATTGCCTGCAAAGACAAGTGCTCGTAGCGTCGCAGGTATTTCACCAGCGCATCGAGCTGCTTGATATTGACCTGGTGAACATCGATACGGAATATGCTGGCATAGGAGAACAGGCGCTGCAGGTCATTCAGATTTGCCAGGCCACCCACGGATATGCCGTAACCCTTCCCACCAAGCTCTTTCAGCTTTTCCACCAGCTTGTCGTCGACAGCGATATTATCAGGTATATCCAGGACCACCTGTTCAGTCGGAAGCTGTATATCCGACATGATATCGAGAAATGCACGGGTGACGTTAATAATCGCCTTGCGGTGTAGAACCAGATCATCCAGACCAAAATTCAGAATGGTGGTCGCCAATACCTGGGCCGTTGCCTCCGTCGGCCTCAGCCCTGCCGGCGTACTGCCAGAGGAGCGAAACAGAAGTTCATAACCATACACACCCATGCGATTGTTATAGATAGGCTGCCTTGCCACCATCACATCGCATTCAGACGTCCGCTGTTCCGCCGTATCCTCTGCCACTCTACGCATTGCTTTATTTTCCCTAAAAACAGGTAGTCTGGCTTTACAGCGGCATGGCGGAGATTATTCTTTAGAATCGGCAGTATAGGCGTCTGCCAGCTGCCGTTACCGGAGTACTAGTTGAGCTCGACGCTGTCGGGCAGCACAATTTCCATGGAAATCGGCAAGTGATCTGACAAGGGATAATCCAGCACGGCGGCATGCTCAACTTCGACTGTCGGGGTTACCAGAATGTGATCGATATTACGCTTTGGCCGCCAGCTGGGAAATGTATGAAGACCGTGCAGTGGTTCTGTCATGAGGGTTTTATTGACCAGCAACTCCATCTCGTCACTTTCAGAACGGCAGTTCATGTCTCCCATTAAAACGACGTGCCGGTAGTCGTTTACCAGGTCGCCTATATAATCCAGCTGACTCATACGGCCGCGGCGGCTCAGGGCCAGGTGCACGATCAGCACCACCAGGGACTCATCGCCATCACCAAAACGCACCGCCATGGCCCCGCGACCAGGGATGCGCCCCGGCAGTTTATGTTCGGTGATTCCACTGGGCTTATAGCGACTCAACACACCCAGACTGTGCTGGGCGAGACGTCCGATGCGGCGATTGGTCTGGTCATCCCAGTAAGGAAATCCCGCATTGGCCGCCAGGTACTGGGTAATATTGACAAAACCGCTGCGTGCACTGCCGGCATCGGCTTCCTGCACACCGACCAGGTCATACTCACTCATCAACTGGGCGATGTTATCCAGGTTGGCGAAACGTTGTGGGTGGTGCAGCACATGTTTCCAGCTATGTGTCAGATACTGCCCATAGCGCCGGGTTTTGATTCCGATCTGAATGTTATAGCTCAGCAGGCGCAGCGTTTTGTTTGGTGCATGCTGAATTTTCTTGGCATTACCGCTATTTGGCATTTCGTTTAGATCGGGCAGATCAGGTTGCCCAGTTGCTCTGTCAGTTTAAGGTTCTCGCTGTAATCCACCGGGCAATCGATAATAGTTACCGTCGGCTGCGCCAGTGCTTTCTTAAGTATACCCTGCAACTGTCCAGGGCCGGTGACCCGGTAACCGGCTGCGCCGAAAGATTCTGCATATTTCACGAAGTCAGGATTGGTGAAATCAACGTGGGAGGAGCGTTGAAACTGGTGCATCTGCTTCCACTCGATGAGCCCGTATCCGGCATCGTTCCAGATCAGAATCACAAACGGAACCTGCAGGCGCATGGCGGTCTCGATTTCCTGAGAATTCATCAGGAAACCCGCGTCGCCGGTAACGGCGACCACGGCCCGGTCCGGAGACACCATTTTGGCCGCGACGGCACCGGGTACGGCGATCCCCATGCTGGCGAAACCGTTAGAGATAATGCAAGTGTTAGGCAGCTCACAGCGGAACATACGGGCCATCCACATTTTGTGTGCCCCAACATCGCACACCACAATGTCATCGAGCTCCAGCACTGTGCGCAGATCCCAGATGATTTTCTGTGGTTTGATCGGAAAGCCGCTATCTTCGCTGTGCCGATTCATATCCTCGATGAGCGCTTCGCGCAGCGGGCGCATCAAATGCCCCCGGTGTGGCGTGGTCACTGCTGCGATACGCATCAGACTGTGCTTGAGGTCTCCCAGCACACCGACTGCCACCGTGTAGTGCTCATCCACCTCGGCCTGGGTACGGTCGATATGAATAATGCTGCGATCGCGCGTGGGATGCCAGAGATAGGGATGATACTCAACCAGATCGTAACCCACGCAGATAATGACATCGGCACGGCTGAAACCGCAACTGATGTAGTCGTTGGCCTGCAGGCCGGCACTGGCCAGCGTGGTGCGGTTGCGAAACGGGGTGACACCCTTGGCCATGAAGGTGTTGGCAACCGGGATGTTGAGCTGTTCGGCAAAATCGGCCAGGTGTTTCCAGGCACCGGCACGCACTACACCGTTACCGGCGAGGATCATGGGATTACGCGCTTCGGAAATCAGTCGGGCGGCACGCTCCACCTGTAGCTGCGGCGGTTCGGGCGGAAACGGCTGATTGACACTGAGCGGTTCTGCACTTGTGGGCGATCCTGCCACATCTTCGGGGAACTCAATAAAGGTTGCGCCGGTTTTTTCAGACTGCGCGATCTTGAACGCCTTGCGCACCACTTCGGGAACCACGTCCGGGTTCAACAGCCGCGAGGAATACTTGGTAATAGGGCGGAACATATGCTCCAGATCCAGCACCTGGTGTGATTCCTTGTGCAGTCGTCCGGTGCCCGCCTGCCCGGCGATGGCGACGAGCGGTGCATGGTCCATGTTGGCGTCAGCCACACCGGTGACCAGGTTGGTAGCTCCCGGCCCGAGGGTGGAAAGGCACACGCCGGCACGCCCTGTCAGGCGGCCATAGACGTCGGCCATAAATGCGGCACCCTGCTCGTGGCGGGTGGTGATAAAGCGGATGCTGGAATCGAGCAAGGCATCCATGACTTCGAGATTCTCCTCACCGGGAACCCCGAATATGTACTCAACGCCTTCATTTTCAAGACATTTAACGAAAAGCTGTGCGGCATTCATGGTAACAGGCCTGCGGCAGATAGCGTGGCGGACCCGACTTGCACAGGATCTGCCCTGTCATCATGGTGTCACAGCAGCTGCGTCATCCGCGCCAGTGCCACGCTCCTGCTGTACGAGAAAATCAACCACTTCCAGCGCCTGCTTGTTACCACCTGCCAGCTCCGCAGTAACGAGGTACTTTCCGTTTACCACCAGCGCAGGGACACCCGTGATGCCGTACCTGTCATGTGCCTGTTTTGCACGATTGGTTTTGGTGATCACGGCGAACGAAGAAAAGGTGTTGTCGAAATCCTCTGCCGACACGCCGTGCGCAACAAAAAAGTCTTTCAATTCATCGGCATTACGAATTCGTTTACGCTCCTTGTGCAAGCGCTCAAACAACGGTTTGTGGATCTTGTCGGTTGCGCCCAGCAATTCCGCCGTATAGTAACCGCGCGCCAATAATTCCCAACTGGGTCCCAGCACTGCGGGCGTGCGTACAAACTCGACATCCTTAGGTTTGTTTTTCAGCCAGGTGTCGATCTCCGGCTCGAGCGTGTAACAATGCGGGCAGCCGTACCAGAACAATTCCAGCACTTCAATCTTATCCGCCGTTGACGTGGGTTGCGGATTAGCGATCCTCTTAAACTTGACGCCCTCTTCAAAACCCGCGTGGGCCAGGGGCATCATCAGGACTAACAGCAACAAGGTAAAACAGTTTTTCATTTTCTTTCTCCGACCTAATCAGATTGCAGCATAAACGCTCAGACTCCACAGCAACAGTTTAACGCCCGACAGGGCAAACAGGGTGACAAACAGGGCCACATTCGCTGGATTCAGTTGTTCATCAACTGTGCCCGTTAGACACGCCAACTTTCAGTAATATCCCAGGCTCTACATCTTTAACCCGCCTGTTTCACCAGGGAGTCACCATTCAGGGGGAAGTCCTGTGAAGCGGGCGGGTTTTCACGGCCTGGCCACCATTCTTGCCGCACGTCGGGCGCGTTGCAAGCCAGGTGAATAAAACCAAATCCGCTCAAAACCATCGCCGCTGCGGGCGTCCTGCCCTCCCGCGGCATACCGTCCATCCCTGGACATAAAAAAGGGCGGCCAACCAGCCGCCCCTGTCTATGCCTGCCGGCACTGGCTCAGTGCAAACCCTGTATATAGGATGCCACTGCCTTGATTTCCTGCTCAGTCATGCTGCTGGCGGTATTACGCATCATTTTGGCAGCGTCATTGTCGCGCTCGCCCGTTTTAAAGGCATACAACTGAGTTTCGACATACTTGGCGTGCTGGCCGCTCAAAGCCGGGAACAACGCTGCCGGATTACCCTTGCCGGCAGGCCCGTGACAGCCGATACAGGCGGCGACGCCGCTGGTCGGGTTACCGCCGCGGTAGATTTTCTGGCCAAGCTCAACCAGCGACTCATCAGCCGCACCAGCCTTCGCTGTCTGGGCGGCGTAAAACGCTGCCAGATCGGCCATATCCTGCTCACCCAGAGTTGCCGCCATGGGCGCCATGGTGGCGTTCTGGCGTTCACCCGCCTTGAATGCCTTGAGCTGCTTCTCGATGTAAGCGGTTCCCTGACCGGCCAGATTTGGCCAATCCGGGTTGGCACTGTTGCCATCCATGCCGTGACAACCCGCGCAAGTCGCCGACTTGGTCTTACCGGCACCGGCATCACCACCGGCATAGGCCGACGATACGCCGACGACCAACGAAAATACTGCTGCAAAAACAAGAGGTTTGCTCATCCTGGTTCGATCTCCAAAAATACCCTGGAAGCAGATGCCGGCACTATCGGCGAACCACCCCGCGAAAAAGAGCCTGATTGTACACCAGTCGGTCGATCGACGGTCAATAAAAAGACCAGGAAAACTGTGCGAAAATGGCCCCATGAGCATTAATTTCCGCCAGGCAACATTCCTCACCAGCGTTCCCAGAGCCGATCAGGCACCGCCCGATGAAGGCGCTGAAGTCGCCTTTGCCGGACGCTCAAACGCAGGGAAATCCAGCGCCCTGAACAGCATTACCGAACAACGCGGCCTGGCTCGAACCAGTAAAACACCGGGGCGTACCCAGCAGATCAATTTCTTCGGTCTGGGAGACAATCAGCGTTTGGTCGACCTTCCGGGATTCGGCTACGCCCGGGTACCCCAGGCCATGAAAGAACAGTGGCAACGGAACCTGACCCGATACCTGCACATCCGGCATTCGCTGCGTGGCCTGATCCTGCTGATGGATTGCCGGCATCCGTTGACTGACTATGACCAGGAAATACTGATGTGGTGTGCCGATGTCGGCCTGGCGGTCCATATCCTGCTTACCAAGTCCGACAAACTGAAGCGCGGCCCGGCCGGCAACACACTGCTGGCGTTGCGCAGGCGGCTGCCCGAGTTCCACCCTCATGCCAGCGTACAGCTGTTTTCAGCACTGAACAGAACCGGTGTCGATGAAGCACGGCGAGTGCTGGATGACTGGCTTTGTTGCGGCGCGTAAGAAACAGCGTTTATCCAGGTAAAAAAAACCCCGGAGTGCAAGGGGGGAAGCACCGGGGCTAAGAATACCCGGCTTGGGGAAACCGGGTTGGAGGAATTCCCGTTCTGCCTGCCAACAAACGGGGAGCGTCAGCCGGCAAACACTGATACTGTGTTTGACAACATCCTGTGTCTTGGGTTCGTATCGGTTAAATAGTCCTCACGTCGTGTTAACGGGCCGCTTACGCTCACTGGCTATTACTATAGAACATTTTTGCTGTTTATGGGACCCCACCGCGAACCGGGGAATCAACGCAAGTCCCTTTGCCTGTAGGTTTAACAGCCTGTTCAGGCCGAACCTGTACAATCGTATAGCTTTAAATATAGACTTATGTTTAGTGCGCTTCGTCCCAGTTGCTACCGCTGCCAATATCAACCACCAGGGGTACCGACAACTCCGCCGCAAATTCCATACGGGCACGAATTTCGCCCGTCACAGAGGGCACGACAGCCACCGGCACTTCGAATACCAGCTCATCATGGACCTGCATAATCAGTTTGATATCGTGCGTTTGTGTGTGTATCCATTGGTGTACGGAAAGCATGGCTTTTTTGATAATATCCGCCGCCGTCCCCTGCATGGGTGCGTTGATGGCGGTACGCTCGGCTGCCTGACGGCGTTGCACATTGCGCGCCTTGATATCCGGCAGGTAAAGACGCCTGCCAAACAGGGTTTCGACATACCCCTGTTGCCGCGCCAGCTCACGGGTTGACTCCATATAGGCTTTAACCCCGGGGTAGCGCTGGAAATACAGTTCCACATATTGTTGTGCCTGCCCGCGTTCAATACCCAGTTGCCTGGCCAATCCAAACGCAGACATACCATAGATCAAGCCAAAATTGATGGCCTTGGCCGAACGTCGCTGATCGGAACTGACTCGATCCGGTGTTATAGCGAACACCTCGGCCGCAGTCGCCCGGTGAATATCCTCGCCGCGCGCGAACGCCTGCACCAGCCCTTCGTCTGCGGATAGATGCGCCATGATGCGTAATTCTATTTGCGAATAGTCGGCAGCAAGCATCTCGCAGCCCGGTTCGGCAATGAATGCCCGGCGGATACGTCGCCCCTCCTCACTGCGAATCGGAATATTCTGCAGGTTTGGATCGGAAGAGGATAAACGACCGGTCGCTGCCACAGCCTGATGATACGAGGTATGCACTCGCCCCGTTTGCGTATTCAGCTGCCCGGGCAATTTATCGGTATAGGTTGATTTCAGTTTACTGAGCGAGCGGTGCTCCAATATCAATCGGGGCAGGGGATAGTCCAGCGCCAGCTCCTGGAGAACCCGCTCCGCCGTTGAAGGAGCACCTTTCGGTGTCTTGGCCAGTACCGGCAGCTGCTGCTTGTCAAACAGGATCGCCTGGATCTGTTTCGGCGACGCCATATTGAAGGGCTCACCGGCCAGCTGCTGCGCCTGACTCTCCACCTCCTGCATACGCCCGGCCAGCTCCTGGCTCTGCTTTTTCAACATCGACACATCGACCTTGACGCCGTTGCGTTCCATATCACTCAACACATTGAGCAACGGCATCTCCAGTTCTTCGAACAAGGCCCTGAGCCGGGGCTGTGCAGACAGGCGAGGCCAGAAATGCCGGTGCAGACGTAACGTCATATCCGCGTCTTCGGCCGCATAAGGCGACGCTGTTTCCAGCGGCACCTGGTTGAAACTCAGTTGCCTGACACCCTTGCCGGCAACATCCTCAAACTTGATATTGCTGTGGGAAAGGTATTTCTGGCACAGCGAATCCAGATCGTGACGACTGGCGATGCTGTCCAGCACATAGGATTCCAGCATCGAATCATAGGCAATACCTTGCAGCCTGATATCGTGATTGACGAGCACGTTACGGTCATATTTCAGATTATGCCCGAGCTTGGCTTTGCGCGGATCCTCCAGCAGGGGCCTGAGCTGGTCGAATACCCAGTCCCGGTCCAGCTGTTCCGGCGCACCTGCATAATCATGAGCGAGCGGCAGATAAGCCGCCTGCGCAGGTTCTATTGAAAAAGACAGGCCCACGATCTGTGCCTGCATATAGTCCAGACTGGTGGTCTCGGTATCAAACCCGAACAGCTCCGATTGCTGCAGGCGCTGCAGCCAGTCCACGAATTCCTGTCGCGTCAGAAGCGTCTGGTATTCCACCTCGTCCATCGCTTCCCGCTGCTGTTCAGCAACGCCACCGGTTTCATTATTCAACTGTCTGAGCCAGGTTTTGAACTCGAGTCGCTCGAACCAGCCGCGCAAGGTATCAAGCTCGGGCGGCTTCACTGACAGGTCATGCAGACCCACACCCAGCTCAAGATCACAGCGAATGGTCGCCAGCTCTTTTGACAGGGGCAACTGATCCAGATGGGCGCGAAGGTTCTCGCCCACTTTGCCTTTCACGTGACCGGCGTGGGCCACCAGCTCATCCAGCGAACCATACTGGCTCAGCCACTTGGCGGCAGTCTTGGGACCGACCTTGGGTATGCCCGGAATGTTATCCGCGCTATCCCCGACAAGACTCAGGAAATCGATGATCTGCCCAGGTTCAACGCCAAACTTGTCCGCCACACCCTGATCATCCATCACACTGTCGTTCATGGTATTGATCAGGGAAACCTGTTCATTAACCAATTGGGCAAGATCCTTGTCCCCGGTCGAAATCACCGTTTTCCAGCCGGCCTCGGCCGCCTGCGCGGCCAGTGTTCCGATGACATCGTCCGCTTCAACTCCCGGCACCTGAAGCATCGGCAAGCCACTGGCAGATACCAGTTCCAGCAAAGGCGGCACCTGTGAAGACAACTCGTCGGGCATCGGCGGGCGATGTGCCTTGTATTGCGGATACAGCTCATCACGGAAGGTTTTACCTTTAGCATCAAACACAACCGCCATATACTTCGGCTGGTATGTATCCACCAGCTTGCGCAACATATTCAACACGCCATATATCGCACCCGTCTGCTGGCCTTGCGCATTAATCAATTCAGGCAATGCGTGAAAGGCGCGGAAAAGGTAAGAAGAGCCGTCGACCAGGATAAATGGACTGTCGGGTTTAGTTGTCATGCTGTATGTCTCGGTTTAGTCAGAACGCGATGTTATCATTCCACAGGAATTCCTGATGAATTAGTGAACGCGCTGGCAGATTCCGTGGTCTGAAAGAGAGTGAATATGATTATGAAACGTTTTTTATTCCCCGGCTTGTTCCTATTCGCCGCACAGACTGTGCTCGCGGAGCAGCAGAGCGATATCCCGCCGCCGCCCGCCTCCACTGATCAGCGGGGACAGGAAGAGATCGAACCCGAGGTGGTGATCATCCAGCGTGAAGACAAGACCATTGAAGAGTATCGCGTCAACGGTCGACTCTATATGATCAAGGTTATCCCGAGGAATGCGCCGCCCTACTTTCTGCTGGACAACGATGGAGATGGTGCGATGGAATCCCGCCTGGGTGCCAGCGATCTTGAACCTGACATCATGATTCCACGCTGGGTACTGTTCCGCTGGTAAAACCGCTTACACTGGTTCTGCGGGCCCAACACACCGCCGATTAATGACCGATCCATCACCGCTATGATGCCGTTGACCCGCAAGCGGTTATAATCCGCAGCCATGTCAGAATCCGCCCTCAAAACCCTGTCCGACCGTCTTGATGGTATTGCTGAACGGGTTGGCAACGCTGCGGCCTGGCTGGCGCTCGGCCTGGTGCTGATCACCTTTGCCGTTGTCATGCTTCGCTATCTGTTTCAACTCGGTTGGATTGCCATGCAGGAATCCATCCTCTACCTGCACGCCGCGCTGTTCCTGCTGGGTGCCGCCTATACCCTTAAACGGGATGGCCACGTGCGTGTGGACATCTTCTACCGCGGCTTCAGTGCAAAACGCAAAGCCCTGATTGACCTGCTGGGCTCACTGCTACTGCTGCTGCCCGTGTGCAGTTTCCTGCTATGGGTCAGCTGGGATTATGTCGCCACGGCCTGGTCGATATACGAAGGCTCTCAGGAGGCGGGCGGGCTGCCGTATGTTTATCTTCTGAAAACCCTCATCCCCGTTGCCGTTCTGTTGCTCATTCTGCAGGGCATCAGCCAGGCGCTTTCCAGCCTGAGTATCCTGCTCTCTGCCGAGAACGACTCGTGATGAACGGCGGCATGTCGCTGCTGATGTTTGCCACCGTGTTCGTGGTATTGCTTGCCGGCTATCCGGTGGCTTTCAGCCTGGCCGGTACCGCACTTGGCTTCGCCGTTGCGGGTCAATGGCTGGGCGTTTTTGATTTCGCTTTTCTGCAAGCTCTGCCCAACCGCCTGTTCGGCATTATGACCAATCAGACACTGGTGGCAGTGCCGCTGTTTGTCTTCATGGGTGTCATGCTGGAACGTTCACGCGTGGCGGAAAATCTGCTGGAGACCATGGCCGCACTGTTCGGTCGTTTACGCGGCGGGCTTGGCATATCGGTGACACTGGTGGGTATGTTGCTGGCCGCCAGCACCGGCATCGTCGGTGCTACCGTTGTTACCATGGGGTTATTATCGCTGCCGACCATGTTGCGGCGCGGCTATGACCCGAAAATCGCCACCGGCACCATTTGCGCATCCGGCACACTCGGTCAGATCATTCCACCATCGATTGTGCTGGTGCTGCTGGGCGATGTATTGTCGGCTGCCTATCAGCAGGCACAGCTCGACCAGGGTATTTTTTCCCCCAGAACGATTTCGGTCGGCGATCTGTTCGCCGGCGCTCTGATACCGGGTCTATTGCTGGTCATGCTGTACCTGGCTTACCTGGTCGCGGTATCGATCATGCGACCGCAGGCCGTGCCGGCCCACCAGCAAGCGGACACCGCAGCGGGCGTCTTACGTGTCTTGCAGGCCCTGTTACCGCCGTTGCTGCTGATTCTCGCCGTACTGGGTTCCATTCTGGCCGGCCTGGCCACACCCACGGAAGCCGCCTCTGTCGGCGCGGTAGGTGCCATACTGCTGGCACTGACCCGGCATCAATTCAATCTGAGTATCCTGCGCGGCGTTGTCCGCAGTACCATGGAAGTGTCCAGCATGGTGTTTCTGATTCTCATTGGTGCCTCCATCTTTTCGCTGGTATTTCGCGGCTTTGGTGGCGATGAACTGGTTGAGGAATTGCTCACGCAACTGCCTGGCGGCGTCATCGGCGCCATGCTGGTGGTGATGCTGGTGATGTTTTTTCTTGGCTTTGTCCTGGATTTTATCGAGATCACCTTTGTTGTTGTTCCCATCGTCGGCCCGGTATTGCTGGGTATGGGGCTGGACCCGGTATGGCTGGGAATTATGATCGCCATCAATCTGCAGACCTCGTTCCTCACACCACCGTTTGGCTTTGCCCTGTTCTATCTGCGCGGGGTGGCACCGCAGAGTATCACCACCGGTGATATCTACCGTGGCGTCATGCCGTTCATCGGCATTCAGCTTACCATGCTCGCTCTGCTGGCCCTGTGGCCGGCACTGGCGACCTGGTTACCGACGCTTGTCTATGGCAATTAAGTGGCAGTTGCACCTCTGGCATTGAGATAGGCGCGCGCCGATATGTCGCTCCACTGAACCACCTGGTCACGGAAAGCCTGGAACGAGGCATGCACGCGTTGTGACAATTCATCCTTTGCGGCAACCTCGGCGACCACCTGATCGGACAGTTCGCGCAGTCGCTTGAGCACACTGTCAGGCAGTTGACGAACATCCACCTGATGCTCGTCAACCAGCGTCCGCAAGGCACGATTATTACGGGCAATGTACTCGGTGAGCATATCCTGGTTGGCCACACGGGCTGCACCGAGCACAATCGCCTGCAAGTCGTCGGGCAGTGCATCAAAAGCCGCCTTGTTCACCATGCATTCCAGGGTAGTGCCGGGCTCGTGCCAGCCGGGGTAATAGTAGTACCTGGCCGCCTTGTAGAAGCCGAAGGCCAGATCGTTATAGGGTCCGACCCATTCGGTGGCATCAATAGCCCCGGATTGCAGGGAGGTAAACAGTTCGCCACCCGGCAGGCTCACCGGCGTGCCACCGGCACGTGACAGGACTTCTCCACCCAGGCCGGGGATACGCATCTTCAAACCCTGCAGATCCTCAACGGAGTTGATCTCTCTGTTGAACCAGCCGGCCATCTGCACACCGGTATTGCCGGCAGCCATGGGCACCAGGCCAAACGGCTCGTAGGTTTCCTGCCACAATTCCATACCACCACCGTGATACAGCCAGGCGTTCATTTCGTCAGCCGTCAAACCGAATGGCACGGCAGAAAAAAACTGCGCCGCTTCCGATTTACCTTTCCAGTAATAGGCGGAACCGTGGCCCAGTTGAGCCGTTCCCTGCGAAACAGCACCAAACACTTCGAAAGCGGGTACCAGTTCCTTGGCACCATACACCTTGACCTGGATGCGTCCACCGCTCATCCGGGTAATCTGCTCCGCCAGGAAATTAGCGCCTGTACCCAGGCCTGGAAAATTCTTCGGCCAGGTGGTAACCATTTTCCATTTCACCGGCTTGAATTTCGTCGCCAACGTAGCGGTGTTCTGTTGCGACGTTTTTTTCTGCTCGCAGCCCGCGGCTAACGCAGCACCCGCAACCAGTGCCCCGCTGCCCAGCCGCCGTAAAAAGTGTCTTCTTTTCATAGCCCCCCCCTGAAAAGTGATGTTGTACTGTTTCATAGTCGTCAAAGCTGCATATTGTACGTTTTTCACCCTCCTGCGGCCCGCATAAAATTATTCTTGCAACTTTCGTATGTTATGCCATTATGCTGGCCAACTTAATATAAAGTAAGCTGTAGCTCTCTAGAGAATAAAGAGTTTTGTCGGATAACAGCTTACTGGTTAACTGCAAGGCAGGCAGATTTGTAGCCGTTTTTCCTGAGGGGACACTATGCTGGAAACACCCGAGCGCATCAGCACCCGCTTCTCGATTCTACTGTTCCTGGGATTTTTACTGACGCCACTGGCCGGTTTCAGTGCTGCGGTTCTATTCGGCACCGTCAGCCTCGGACAACTCCAGCAGGTACTCGCCGGTGGCATCCTGCCGGTATTTTCCGTCGCCCTGGTTTTTTTCTCGCTGTTTCAGTTACAGCGCCTGATTACACCGCTGACGAGCTGGGCGCTGCAACATCCCGACGGTGGCAACGCACCCTCTCAGCTGCACGGCCAGGTACACCGTTTCAGCCGCGACTTCTGGAGTTTGATGGCACTGCACGTGCTGATCAGCCCGTTACTGGTTTTCTGGACCCTGGACGGTGGTATTACTGCCACGAACGGCTTTGCCTTCTCGCACTTCCTGTTACTGCAAGCCGTATCAGCCGCGCTGATCGGAATGCCGGCCTACCTGTTTGGCCTGAACCAGCTCGGCAAACTGGTCGGCCACCTGAGCCTGGATCGTATTCATGTCAGCCTGAAATCCAAGTTTCTGCTGCTGACCGGGCTGGTTCCCCTGCTGGCCTACGCGCTGTTGGTGGACTATCACTGGCTGCGCACCGGCGCGCTCGATTCAGGCTACCTGTCCCTGTGGATTTCGCTGGCCATCCTCTCCGCCACCATCAGCCTGCTGTCGGTACGCAGCATACAACAGGCCCTGGGTCCTTTCCGCGATCTGTTCACGCGCAGTGGCGCCTCGACTCACGAAGATCTTGCCCGGCTGAAACCTGCGTCAACTGACGAAATCGGCTACCTGACCCAGACTCTCGGCAAGGTGTTTCAGCGCCTCGGTGATCAGGAGACCCATATGCGCACCATTGTCGATACCGCCGCCGAAGGTATTATCGTGGTCGATGAAAAGGGCGTGATCGACACCTTCAACCAGGCTGCCGAGCGCCTGTTCGGTCACGTGGCCCAGGAGATCCGTGGCCGACACCTGGCCTCTCTGCTACCGGATGTATTCGAGGTAAAACAGACCATTGATACCCACGATGAAGAACGTGAAGTCGAGGGATTGCATCGCAACGGCACGAAAATCCAGATTGCACTGCACATTTCCGCCATGGAAATCAGCGGCCAGCGGATGTTTACCTGCCTGGTCGCTGACATCAGTCAACGCAAGCATGCTGAAAACGAGCTGCTTGCCGCCGAAGCCCGCTACCGCGCACTGGTCGAAACCGCACATGACCTGGTATGGAGCGTTGATCCGCAAGGCTGCTGGAGCTATCTCAACGCATCATCACGAATCATTTACGGGGTGGAACCCGAAGACATGGTGGGTCGCTCCATTGCCGAGTTCTGCGCCCCGGAAAAACAGCAGGCCGACCAGAAAGCGTTCAGCGAACTGCTGACCGGGAAAGACCTGTACCAGTATGAAACCGTGCACCTGGACAGTCATGGCAACCGCCGCCAGCTGAGTTTTAACGCAAAAACACACCGCGACTCGCAAGGTAGAATCCTGCAGATCAGCGGTACGGCACACGACATCACCGATCAGAAAGCATTTCACCAGCAATTGACCTACCAGGCTGAACACGATGCCCTGACCAAACTGTTCAACCGCCATTACTTCCAGGAAGAACTGGAACGTACGGTGGCGCGTGTATCCCGTAATCCTGACGGCACCTGCGCACTGTTTTACATCGACCTCGACCAGTTCAAGTACATCAACGACACGCTCGGTCACGCCGCCGGTGACAGGCTGCTTATCGAAATCACCCGCATGTTGCTGAGCCATGTCCGTGAAGGTGACCTGCTGGCGCGCTTTGGCGGCGACGAATTCACCTTGCTGCTCTACAACATCAAACCGGCAGATGTCATGTCGACGGCCGAACACTTCCGCCAGTTATTCGAAGATTACAGGTTCCTGCAGAACGGCAAGAGTTTCAATGTCACCAGCAGTATCGGTGCGGCCATTATCGACCCGTTGGTCGAAACCGCCGAAGCGGCGTTGTCACACGCTGACATCGCCTGCAACCTGGCCAAGGCACAGGGACGCAACCGCATCAGCCTGTATGATCCATCCGATCGCAACAAGGCGGGTATGGCCGAAGATATGGGTTGGGCCTCCCGGGTCCGTGAAATGCTGGAGCACGACAAGTTTCAGCTGGTGTACCAGCCTATCATGGCACTCAACGAAGATACGGTGCAGGATTACGAAGTGCTGGTGCGCATGGTATGTGATGACGGCGAGGTTATCCTGCCAGGCGGGTTCATGCCGGCGGCGGAGCGTTTTGGCCTCATACACAGCGTGGATCGCTGGATCGTACGTCGAGCACTGACGCAGCTGTCGCGCCTTCACCACAACGGTGAAACCGTGCGCTTTTCCATCAACCTGTCCGGCAAAGCCTTCGAAGACAGCGCCCTGCTGCCGATGATTCAGGAAATGCTGGATAATCTGAATATCGAACCTTCATACGTGTGCTTCGAGATCACGGAAACGGCCGCCATTGCAAAACTGTCGGAAGCCGAAAAATTCATTTCTGCGCTCAACGCCATGGGCTGCCAGTTTGCACTGGATGATTTCGGTGCCGGTTTCTCGTCGTTTGCCTATCTGAAACACCTGCCGGTCGATAAACTAAAAATAGACGGCAGTTTTGTTCAGGGCATGGCCGACAGCCGCATCGATCAGGCCATGGTGCAATCCATGAGCCAGGTCGCCCACGCGCTGGGCAAACAGACCATTGCGGAATATGTTGAAAATTCCACCACACTGGAGCTGCTGCGCGGCTATGGTGTGGACTATGCGCAAGGCCACTACATCGGCAAACCACGCGAGGCGCTGATGAATATAACCCGCCTGCCCGCTGTCACCCGCCTGCACCAGGCTGGCAGCGCCGAATGATAAAACACCCTCAAGCCGGCTGCAGGTTGGCGTAGGCCACCACCAGCCACTTGGTACCGGCTGATTCGAAATTGACCTGTACGCGTGCGTGCGCACCCTGCCCTTCGTAGTTGAGCACCACGCCATCGCCGAACTTGGCGTGCTGCACCCGCTGACCCAGCCCCAGCCCCTGCGCTTGAGGTTCCAGCGGTTGCCTGCCGGCGTGACTGACATACGGCCGGCTGATCTGGATACGCGGGCGGATTTCCTCCACCAGGTCAGCGGGTATCTCATTGATAAAGCGGGACGGCATGCAATAGGATTCGCTGCCGTGCAGGCGACGATGCTCCGCGTAACTCAGCAACAAACGCTTGCCGGCGCGCGTAATGCCCACATAACAAAGGCGCCGTTCTTCCTCAAGCCTGCCCGCTTCATCGACAGAGCGCCGATGGGGAAACAGGCCTTCCTCCAGACCACAAAGGAACACGGTGTCGAATTCCAGGCCTTTGGCGGAATGCAGCGTCATCAGCTGTACACAGTCTTCCCACTTGTCGGCCTGACCCTCGCCGGCCTCCAGTGCGGCATGCGACAGGAAAGCGGGCAAAGCTTCAAGCTGTTCTTCATCCTCTGCATCGTATTCGAATTCACGTGCGGCATTGACCAGCTCATCCAGGTTCTCGATGCGGGCCTGTCCTTTCTCGCCTTTCTCCTTGGCATAGTGCTCCCTGAGGCAGGCACCCTGCACAGTGTGCTCGACCTGCTCGGCCAGCGCCAGCTGCTCCAGCTCTTCGGCAAGGGTATTGATGAGTTTCAGGAAGGCATGCACTGCATTACGTGCACGAGCGGACAGCGCGTCATCTTCGCTTAAGCTTTGCGCTGATGCCCACAGCGAAATTTTCTGCAGGCGTGCGCGTTCACGTACGACAGCCAGCGTACGTTCGCCGATGCCACGTGGAGGCTGATTGACGATACGGTCAAAGGAGGCATCGTCTTCGTGGTTTTCGCACAGGCGCAGATAGGCCAGCGCATCCTTGATTTCCTGGCGATCAAAAAAGCGCAGCCCGCCGTACACGCGGTAGGGAATGCCGGTCTGTAACAGCCGTTCCTCGAAAACACGCGACTGGGCATTGGATCGATACAGCACGGCAATGTGGCTGCGCGCTTCCCCCTTGTCGATCAAATCCTGAATGCGTTCGATGACAAAACGTGCTTCGTCCTGTTCGTTCATCGCAGCGTACAACTGAATGGGCTCACCTTCGTTGCCCTCAGTCCACAGATTTTTACCCAGCCGAGCGTCATTGTTGGCAATCAGTGTATTGGCCGCCTTGAGTATGACGCCGGTGGAGCGGTAGTTCTGCTCCAGGCGTAAGGTGCGCGCGCCGGGAAAATCCTTTTCGAAACGCTGCAGGTTCTCGATGCGCGCGCCGCGCCAGCCGTAAATGGACTGGTCATCGTCACCGACAATGGTGATATTGGCCTGCTTGCCGCACAGCACCCGCAACCAGGCATACTGAATGGTGTTGGTATCCTGGAATTCATCGACCAGGATATGCTGGAAGCGCTGCTGATAATGAGCCAGCAGTTCAGGCTTGTTCAACCAGAGTTCGTGGGCACGCAGCAACAGCTCGGCAAAATCCACCAGACCGGAACGCTGACACAGTTCTTCATAAGCCTGGTAGATGGCGATCTGCTGGCGCTGGTAGGGATCACCCTTATGTTCGATATGCTGGGGGCGCTGACCTTCATCCTTGCGTGCATTGATGTACCACTGTGACTGGCGTGGCGGCCAGCGGCTTTCATCCAGATCCAGTGACTTGAGGACGCGCCGGATAATGCGGTACTGGTCGTCCGAGTCCAGCACCTGAAACGCCTGCGGTAAACCAGCCTCTTGCCAGTGCGCACGCAGCAGGCGATGCGTCAGGCCGTGAAAAGTACCCACCCACATGCCGCGCGTCGGCAGGCCAATAAGCTTCTCGATACGCAAACGCATTTCGCCGGCAGCCTTGTTGGTAAAGGTCACCGCCAGAATCCCGTAGGGCGACAGGCCCTCGACTTGCACCAGCCAGGCGACACGGTGCACCAGCACCCGGGTTTTACCGCTGCCAGCACCCGCCAGCACCAGCAGCGGGTCCTGCGAAGCGGTCACCGCTTCGCGCTGTGCATCGTTAAGGGAATCGATAATGAATGACACATCCATGGCGGCAGTCTAACAAATTCGTAGCGCCCATGGGCCGGTCCGCCTGCCGGCGTTACGCGCTAGAATGACACCATGTCCGCCTCCCCGCGCCTCACCGGCCTGCTCGTCAGCGACACTGCCTTGCGGCAACAGGCCCGCTCGCTGGTGGATCGATTCGACTTTGAACTGATCCGGAAATCACCCGCTGACGCCTATTACCTCTGCCTGGACGCCCGCGGCCTGCAGCTGCGACACAGCGGGCCAAAGGCACCCGGCCCCATCCTCATCGACTTTGCCGGCGGAGCGCTGGCGCACCGGCGGCGCTTCGGCGGCGGCCGCGGTCAGCCGCTGGCGCGCGCCGCCGGCCTGAAACCCGG
>Ga0316198_10000353_pt1 | contig 23597 bp, 22 predicted proteins | sample OudBieAanoxic_MG_FD_204935 | JGI IMG/M metagenome (GOLD analysis project Ga0316198, IMG submission 204935) | Coastal sediment microbial communities from Oude Bieten Haven, Netherlands - site A anoxic | ecosystem: Environmental > Aquatic > Marine > Coastal > Sediment | place: Netherlands...
TATTCGCCCATCGTTCGATCGATGGTCGGTGGCTGCACCAGGTAGTGTCGCGGTAGCTTGAGATCGCCGTCGTACTCCATCATGCCGACGAACTCGACGTCAGGGATCGGTCCGCGGTCGAACTCGCTGAGCTCCGGCTCGGTGAATGCGCGAGTGAGCTCGAGCGCTCGGTCGCCGCGGAAGTTGAAGAGCACGACCGCGGCGCCATCGCGAATCGGGCCGACCGGCGTGCCCTCGCCGTCCACGATCACGAAGGCCAGCAGGTCCTGGTCGATCATGCCGGGGTTCTCGTCTCGCAGGGTCTGTATCGCCTCGGTGGCGCTCGAAAAGCCCCTGCCTTCGGCGAGGACATGGTGCTTCCAGCCGCGGTCGACCATCGACCAGTCGGCCCCGTAGCGGTCCATGGTGATGAACATGCGGCCGCCGCCCGATGCGATGCGGTAGTCGCGGCCGCCTTGCTCGTTGAGAGCATGGAGCACTTTTTCGAGCGCTTCGACGTACTCGAGCGCGCTGGTCTCGGGCACGTCGCGCCCGTCGAGCAGGATGTGAACGCGAGCCTTCTGCACGCCCTCCTCGTTGCAGCGCCGCAGCATGGCGAAGAGGTGCTTGATGTGGCTGTGGACGTTGCCGTCCGAAAGAAGGCCGATGAAATGCATCGGCTCGCCGCTCGCGCTGACCTGGCGAACGAGCTTCTTCCATTCGTCGCCCTCGAATATTTCGCCGCTTTCGATGGCCATTTGGACGCGCTTTGCGCCCTGATCGAAGACCCGCCCTGCTCCGAAGGCGTTGTGCCCAACCTCGCTGTTGCCCATGTCGTCGTCACTGGGCAGGCCGACAGCCGTGCCATGTGCGCGGAGTCGGGTCGTTAGAGAAATCCCCGCCAGCCTGTCCAAGGTGGGAGTCCGGGCGAGCCAGACTGCGTCGCCCTCATTGGAGGCGCCGCAACCCACGCCGTCCATGACGACGATGAGAACGGGGCCAGGGACGCCTGGGAAAGTCGGATGCTTCTTGAGTTGCCAATCGGTCACGGTGCGTTCGTAGCACAGTCGCCCCGATGTTCGACGGCCAGGAAGCAGGGTATGCTCCAGCCATGATCGTCGTCACCAATCGCATCCCGGTAGCCGAGGGCTATGAAATCGATTTCGAAGACCGCTTTCGCAAGCGTGTGCACCTGGTGGACCAGGCGCCGGGCTTCTTACGAAACGAAGTGCACCGGCCTCGACCCATGGAGCTCGACCACCAGACCGGCGAGTGGACGCGCGGGCCCGCTGCTAGTGGCTACTACGAAGTGAAGACTTGGTGGGAGTCGTTCGACGACTTCGTCGCCTGGACAACCAGCCCTTCGTTTGCCGAGGCGCACAGGAACCGCCCACCCAAGGAGATGTTCCGCGGCCCAAACGAGCTCACTATCCACGAGGTGTTTCTGAGCACCGACGACCCGGAGACGCTATGAGCGAGCTCGCCGATGATAACGCCGGCTTCGTAGAGTGCTGGAACGAAATCCTGACGCCAAAGTGGATACGGTTTCGGCATCTGCTTTCCGGCAATGGCAAGATTCACAGCGACATCGCCTATGACGACTTCGGAATTCGCGAAGGCGACAAGGTGCTCGACATTGGCTGCGGCTTTGGAGAAACGGCGCTCGAAATCGCCGAAATTGTGGGCCCGAGGGGAGAAGTCGTGGGCATCGATTGCACTGACGCGTTTCTCGACATCGCAAACCAGGAGCGGGACTGGGCCGGCGCAGGCAACGTTCGTTACCGGGTGGGCGATGCGCAGGTCTGTGACCTTCCCGAAGCCTACTTCGACGTGGCCTACTCGCGTTTCGGCGTGATGTTCTTCCAGAGCGCGGTGCAGGCTCTTCGAAATGCAAACTACGCGCTCAAGCCGGGAGGCAAGGTATGTCTAATCGTCTGGCGCGCGCTTGCCGACAACCCTTGCTGGGGGGCAGCCAAAGAGGTCGTGCTTCGCCACCTTCCGACTCCGGGCGATGACGGATCGACCTGCGGCCCGGGCCCTTTCTCGATGGCAGGCGAGGAGACCAGCCGCGGGATGCTCGCAGCGGCCGGCTTCTCGGAGGTCGAGGTCTTCAAACGCATCGACGCGGATGTCTGTGTCGGGAACGACGTCGAGCAAGCGATCGACTACCAGATACTGGTCGGCCCCTCCGGGGAGATCGTTCGAGAGGCCGGGAAGGAGGGCCAACGCAAGCTGCCCGAGATCCGCCGGGACTTGCGCGCGCTCATGGAGCCCTTTGTGCGCGACGGCGGCGTGTTCATGCCCTCGAGCACCTGGGGGATCATGGCGCGGAAGTCGACGGGCGCGTAGGGGCGCAGCCGCGGGACAATCTGCCGCCCGAGGCGTTGCGGCCCATTTTTGGTCATCGTTCGGTCATTACGCTTGACCGGAATAGAACTTGTTCTAAACTAAGTTTAGTTTACATGAAGTAAAGTTATATCCTCTTTCGGATATACGGAGGATCCCTTGGAAAACAAGTGCCCAGTGAAGTTCCAGAACATCGATTTCTGCGCCCCCTCGACGCACGATAACCCGTACGAAATGTACGATTACTTCCTCGAGCACGAACCGATTCGCTTCGATGAGACGAACGGCGTCTGGGAGGTGTTCCGCTACGACGACATCGTCAGGATCGAGCGCGACACCGAGACCTTCATCAACGGCGAAGGCGTTCGGCCGAACATCCCGCCCGACCCAGGTATGATCTACCAGGACGGCGAGCAGCACAACAAGCAGCGCGCTCTCGTCTCTGCAGGCTTCACCCCGCGTCAAATGCGCAAGATGGAAGACCGGGCTCGCGAGATCGTCAAAGAGCTCGTGGACAAGATGCTCGAGAAGGACGAGGTCGAGATCGTCGCCGACCTGGCTGGGGCCCTGCCGGCGCGACTGATCGCCGACATGCTCGACATTCCGGAAGAAAAGCGCAGCTCGGTGATGACCTGGATCAACCAAATCATAATTGGTGGATGCGGCCCCGAGTACGTCTCCGACGAGGTCAACGACGCGTTCGAGAATTTTTGCAACCACCACGAAGAGATGTATCAGGATCGAATGGCCGCTGGCTGCACGGGCAGTGACCTCCTGACCATCTGGATCAACGCGGAGATCAATGGCGAGAAGCTCGACGAGTCACAGCTCCTGTTCGAGCACGTCTTGCTAAACGTCGGTGGCGCGGAGACGACGCGCAGCGCGATTGCGGGCGGCCTCGAGCGGCTCTCCGAAGATCCCAAGCAGTACGATGCGCTCTACGAAGACCCTTCGCTCATTCCGAACGCGGTGGAAGAGATCATCCGCTGGGTCTGCCCGTTCGTAAACATGTACCGGACCGCCACGCGGGACTACGAAATTCACGGCAAGGTGATCAAAGAAGGCCAACAGGTCGGGCTGACCTACCCCGCAGCGAACCGCGACCCAAGCAAGTTCAAGGACCCGCACACCTTCAACATCTTCCGGGATTTCTCGAAGGAGGCGAAGCATCTCTCCTTCGGTCTGGGTCCGCACTTCTGCTTGGGCGCCTCGCTCGCACGCATGGAGATTCGGCTCTCACTCGAAGAGATAACACAGCGTGTGAAGCGGATTCGGATTCCCGAAGGCAAGTCGGTCGAGTACGTTTCCTCTTCGTTCACTCGCGGCCTCATCAAGTTCCCGGCGATCCTCGAGCCCCGCTGAGGAGAATGCCACGTGGCCTCCGACGCCGCAGAACAAAAGACGCCGTATGAGCTGCTCGGGCGCGACGAAGGTGTCCGAAAGCTCACGGCGGATTTCTACGAGCTGATGGACACGCTGCCCGAGGCCGCGAAAATCCGCGCGATGCACAAGGGCGACCTGGGCGAGATCACCGACAAGCTCGGGACCTTTCTGATCGGCTGGCTCGGAGGGCCGCAACGATATCAGGAGCGCTTCGGCCGTGTGATCATTCCGCTAGCCCACAAGCCGTTTCCAATCGGCCCGAGCGAGCGCGACCAGTGGCTCCTCTGCATGCACGGAGCGCTCGAAAAGACTGCGCTCGATGCATCGATGAAAGCGCGACTGATGGATTCCTTTGGACGAATGGCCGAGATGTGCCGTAGCAAAGATTGATGACTGACTTCGGAAAAGGGTGACTCATGAAAATCGTATTCGACAGAGACAAGTGCAAGCTGCACGCGCAATGCCGCGGGGCGGCCCCAGAGCTTTTCTCGTTTGCCGCCGACGGCAGCCTCGTGATTCTCGACGAGAACCCGCCTGAGGACCTCCGCGAGGCGCTTCAGGACGCGGTCGACGCCTGTCCGGAGCAGGCGATTTCCATAGAGGATTGAAGTAGGTTCGCCGCCCATGCCGAGACTAGCCAAGGGCCTAGTACGCGGAGAGGACGGGATTGCACGCTGCTGGTGGGGAGCCAGCACGCCCGACTATGCGGCCTATCACGACGAGGAGTGGGGCTGGCCCGTCCGCGATGATGTTCGGCTCTTCGAAAAGATCTGCCTCGAAGGCTTCCAGTCAGGGCTGAGCTGGCTGACGATTCTGCGCAAACGCGAGAATTTCCGTAAGGCGTTCGCCCGCTTCGACTATCACCGTGTCGCTCGCTTCAATCAGCGCAGCGTCGAACGACTTTTGCGGGATACGGGCATCGTCCGGCACCGCGGCAAGATCGAGTCGACTATCAACAACGCCCGGCGCGCGATCGAGCTCGAACACGAGTTTGGCTCTCTTTCGGCGTTCTTCTGGGAGCAGGTCCCGCCCAGAAGCGAGCGGCCGAAGCGGATGACCCGTGCGTCCCTGATGAAGCTATCGAAGACCCCCAGCTCGACGGCGCTCAGCAAGGAGCTCAAGAGCCGGGGCTGGTCTTTCGTGGGGCCGACGACCGTCTATGCCTTCATGCAGGCTATGGGCTTGGTGAACGACCATCTGGAGGGTTGCTTCGCGCGCGAACGCATTGCAAAAGGCTAGCGTGTTCGAGCTCACCAACATCTTCTATGGAAACGAAATACAACGCTGGCTGATTGCCCTGGGAGTCACCGTTGGCGTCCTGATCATCCTGCGGCTCGTCGAGCAAGTGCTGATCGTCCGGATGCAGCGGCTCGCCAAAAAGACCCAGACGATGGTCGACGACATCGTCACGGGCTCGCTGCAAAAGACAAAGCTGCTCTACCTGCTGATCGTGTCGATCTTCGTGGGCACGCTTTCGCTGAAGTTGGAACCCGACCTCCGTTCGATCGCAATGCAAACGGCGATCATTGCGACTCTGATACAAGGCGGGATTTGGGTCAGCACCGGGCTGAAGATCTGGCTCGAACACTACCGAAAGACCGAAGAGGACGGCGCGAACCGCACGACGATGAACGCGCTGAGCTTCATCGCGAGGCTGCTGCTCTGGATCACGGTCTTTCTCCTGGTCATCGACAATCTCGGGATCGACGTCACGGCCCTGGTTGCCGGCATGGGCATCGGCGGCATTGCGATCGCGCTTGCCGTGCAGAACATCCTCGGCGACCTCTTCGCCTCGCTCTCGATCGTCTTGGACAAGCCTTTCGTCAATGGCGATTTCATCGTGGTGGGCGACCTGGCCGGCTCAGTCGAGCACGTCGGCATCAAGACCACGCGCATCCGTAGCATTTCCGGCGAGCAACTGGTCTTCTCCAACTCGGATCTTCTGCAAAGCCGTATCCGGAACTTCGGCCGGATGGAGCAGCGCCGGGTGGTGTTCTCGCTGGGGGTCACCTATCAGACGCCCGCCGAAAAGCTCGAACGGATTCCGTCGCTGATCGAGGCCGCGGTCGAGGCACAGGAGCAGGTCCGTTTCGACCGCAGCCATTTTGCCTCCTACGGCGATTCTTCGCTCAATTTCGAGACCGTCTACTACGTCGAGAGCTCGGACTACGCCCAGCACATGGACATCTTGCAGGCGGTCAACCTCCGTATCTACAGGACCTTCGAGGACGAGGGCATCGAGTTCGCCTACCCGACGCAAACCTTGTTCATGGCCAAGGAATAGTCGCCGGATCTCAGGCACCTCGCCGTTTTCTGAAACATCTGGCCCGCTCTGGCGTTAACAGGGCTGAGCCTTAGATGAAGGATTGGCGATGAAGAGCAGGCGCACGATTGCATTGGGACTTCCGATCTTGGTAGCGGCGATTTTGGTCGCCATCGGAATGACTTCGACGCGCGCGGATTCGGCGCCCCCGAAGGACAAGCAAGCCGATACGCCGGCGAAAGATGGCAAGCTCGCGAAGGCGACTTTCGCCGGCGGGTGTTTCTGGTGCATGGAAGCGCCGTTCGAGAAGCTCGACGGTGTCGTGAGCGTCACCTCGGGTTACACGGGTGGCACGGAGACTGCGCCGTCGTATCCGGAAGTCAGCTCCGGGCGCACGGGCCATGTCGAAGCTGTTCAGGTGAAGTACGACCCGACCGTCGTTTCGTACGAGTACCTGCTGAAGGTTTTCTGGAGACAGATCGACCCGACTGACGATGGCGGACAGTTCGCCGACCGAGGGAAGCAGTATCGCACCGCGATCTTTGCGTACGACCGGGAGCAACACAGGCTTGCGGAGGCCTCGAAACGTGAGCTCGCAAAGACTGGTGTCTTCAAGGCGCCGATCCTGACCGAAGTTCGATGGGCCGTGCCGTTCTACGCCGCAGAGGTCTATCATCAGGACTACTACAAGAAGAATCCGAGTAACTACAAGCGCTACCGCGCCGGATCAGGGCGCGAAGCTTTTCTAAAATCAGTTTGGGGAAAGAGGCCGCTCGAAGCGCCGAAGAAACCCAAAGCCGCAGGGAACAAATCAATGTCTGACAAGAGCAAGTCGTACCAGAAGCCGCCCCAGGCCGAGCTACAGAAGGAGCTGACGCCGCTGCAGTACACGGTCACCCAGAAAGAAGGCACCGAGCCGCCTTTCAGAAACGTGTACTGGGACAACAAGAAAGATGGCATCTATGTCGACGTCGTCACTGGAGAGCCGCTCTTCAGCTCGACCGACAAATACGACAGCGGAACGGGCTGGCCGAGCTTCACCAAGCCGCTCGACAAAGAGAACGTTACCGAGCACGTCGACCGCAAGCTCATGTCGACCCGAACCGAGGTCCGGAGCAAGGCCGGCGACAGCCACCTAGGCCACGTCTTCGAGGACGGACCGGCGCCGACGGGGATGCGTTACTGCATCAACAGCGCTTCGCTGCGGTTCATCGCGAAGGAAGACCTGGCAAAGGAAGGCTACGGCGAGTACCTGTCGCTCTTCGAATAGACGGTGAGGCTTCGGGATCGGATCAGGCCCTGGGTCTAGGACTGGGCCTTGGATTGCGACCTATCCCCATATTCGGCGCTGGTGCTATTGTCCTGCTGATGTCGTTGCTTGGTAGAGGCTTGTCGCTCGTCTGGGAGGCACCGCAGACCGTCCTCGGTGCCGCGATGCTTGGGGCCGAGGCCGCCCGGAAGCGCATCGTGAACATCGAGGTCGAGGAAGGACGCCTGGTCGTCGAGTCTACCGGGACGGGAATCTCGCTCGGACACATCGTATTCTGGAGCCGCGAAGACAGCCGCTGGCACGACCTGGACGTTCGGAATCGCGCGCACGAGCTCGGCCATTGCCAGCAGTCACGCTTTCTGGGCTGGCTCTACTTGCCCCTGGTGGGCTTGCCGTCTATTTCTCGGGCAGCTTACGCCCTGCTGTTTCGCGAAGTGACCGGCCGTCAGTGGACCCGGTACTATGAGGGCTATCCGGAGAACTGGGCCGACCGCCTCGGCGGCGTCATTCGCAAGAGAGAACAAAGCTGATGGAGCTTCAGACTGTCGGAACCAAGTACCAAGGGTTCATCTACCGTCGCCAGCCGCGCAACGTGTACTGGGAGACGACGATCTCTTGCGACCTCGCCTGCCAGCACTGCCGCGCGAGCGCGATCCCGCATCGCAACCCGGACGAGCTGACCACCGAGCAGGGCAAGGCCCTGATGCGCAGCATCCAAGAGCTCGGCAGCATGCTGGTGCTCACGGGTGGAGACCCGCTCAAGCGGCCCGACATCGCCGAGCTCATCGAGTACGGACGCTCGTTGCCGATTCACGTGTCGATCACACCGAGCACGACGCCGCTCTTGCAGCGCGAAACCGTCGAGCGCTTTCACGACCTGGGCGTCAGCGCGATGGGGGTCAGCCTCGACGGGCCGACCGCCGAGATTCACGACGCGTTTCGCAACGTGCCCGGCACCTTCGAGTACTCGATGCGCGCGCTTCAGTGGGCTCGCGAGTTCGACATTCCCGTGCAGGTGAACACGACGATTACGGCGCAAACGCTTCCGCACGTGCAGGCCATGTATGAGCTGCTCCGGGACACCGCGGCACCTCCCGTGCGCCGTTGGAGTCTTTTCTTGCTGATTCCGGTCGGCCGTGGCGCCGAGCTCAACACGCCGAGCGCCGATGATGTCGAGAAAATGTTCGAGTGGGTCTACTCGATTTCGACAGAAGCTCCTTTCCGCGTCGGCACGACTGAGGCGCCGCACTATCGCCGGTACTGGATTCAGCGGAAGCTCGCCGAGGGCATGTCCATCGAAGACGTGCAGGCCCGCTCGCGGCAGATGTCATTCGGGATTCGCGACGGCAATGGGGTCATCTTCGTCTCGCACCTTGGCGAGGTGTACCCGGCCGGGTTCTTGCCCTACCCGCTGCTCGGCAACGTCAAGGAGCAGCCGCTTCACGAGATCTACCGCGGGTCTGAAGCGCTCCACGAGATTCAGGACCCGGTCAACTACAAGGGTCGCTGCGGACGCTGCGAGTTCAAGTTCTCTTGTGGCGGTTCGCGAGCGCGGGCCTATGCCATGACTGGCGACCCGCTCGGCGAGGATCCGCTCTGCGCGTATCAGCCCAGCGGCGAGCCTGCCTGAGCGCCTTGGCAATGTCTCGGGCCGGCTGTCTGGCTACTCTTTGGGAAGCCCGAGCGCACGATCTCCGATCAGGTTCATCAACAAGTTGTTGAACACGTAAACCGTGCCTTCACGGAGCTTGCGCTCGACGTGGTACTCGGATGCCAGGCCCCAACCGCCGAAGGTGGTCAGCGCTGCGCGCGTGGTTTCCCAGGCTGCTTCGGAGGCCAGAACTTTCGCCATGGCGGATCGCGGGACTGCGTCCTCTCCGCGGTCGACCATGTCGAGCACGTCCCAACGGATCATGTCGGCGGCTTCCACCTTCATGTACGCATGGACGAGCGGGTACTGGATGCCCTGATTGACCCCGATCAACTGATCAAAGGTCTTGCGTGTTTTCGCGTAGTCGATGCTCTGATCGAGCAAGAATCGCGCGTTTCCAATCGCCTCCGAAGCCGCGAGCACCCGTCGGATCACAAAGCCCTTCATCAGGCAGGGAAGCCCGCCGCCGACCGGGCCGATTCGGGTGCTGTCCGGCACACGAAGGTCATCGATGAACAGACTGGAGGTCATGCGATTCGCCACCATGTCGATCGGGTGCAGCTCGACTTTGTCCCCGACTTCGTCGAGGTCGAGCAGGAAGGCCGTCGTGCCCTCGTCCGCGCGAGCGAGGAGAATCATGAGGCGTGTGTGCGCCGCGAAGGAGATGAGCACCTTGCCCGCATTGATCACCCAGTCGTCGCCGTCTCGCCGCGCCGTGCTCGCAAGCTCGGCCATGTTGGCTCCGCTGTCCGGCTCGGTGGCGGCAACCGTGAGAAAGCGCAGCTCGCCCGAGGCCACGCCCGGTAGATACCGCTTCTTCTGCTCCTCGGTTCCGTGAAGGACGAGGGTACGGCAGATCGCCATCTGCGCGTTGACCGACGACGCGTCACCACCAGCGCGATTGATCTCTTCGACCAGGACGGCTGCCACACGCGCACCGGCATCGAGACCGCCGTACTGCTCGGGAATGAAGGTTCCGAAGTAGCCGGCTTCACCGATGGTATCGAAGAACTCGGTAGGGAAGCTCTTGGCCGCGTCCTGCTCGCGCCAGTAGTCGGGGCCGAAGCGCTGAAGCGCTGGGCCAAGCGCGGCACGGACTTCATCCGCCGCAGATTCCGAAGCTCGTTTGGACGCCATTGGACTCCAGCTTTACATCGGGTCTGGGCAAACGCCAAAAGGGCGCAAGGGCAAGTGGAAGCGAGCGGCGAATACGCCCCTGGAAGCGTCGTCGGTGATGAAGAACCGGCAGCTCATCGGCTGGCCAAGCTATCGGTGATCAGCACGGCACGGCTCTGGGGCACCCGTCCAGCTGGGATGGTCGGATCGGCCGCGAGCAGGCGCTCGACCATCGAGCCCTTGTGGGCAGCAGAGACGATCCAGATGATCTCCCGGGCCCGTTCCAATGCGGGATACGTGAGGGTCAGTCGGCGGTGACCTCGGTAGGGCTGGGTGAGCGCAACTTGTCGGTCGGTCACATCGAGGATTGGATCGCCTGGAACGAGGGAAGCGGTATGGCCATCCTCGCCGAGTCCAAGATGAACGACGTCGAGCGCTTCGGGAAGTTTGGCGGCGTATTGATCGGCCGCTTCCTCGATGTTGGGTGCTTCCACTGGCATCGGATAGACAGTTGCAGGAACGCGATCGAGAAGCGCGTTCGCGAGTCCCACTAGATTGCGAGCGGGATCACCGGCCGGCGCCAGGCGTTCATCGACTTGATAGACGTCGACGCGGGTCCAGTCGAGTGCGGCACGAGCAAGCAATTCAAGAGCCGGCCAAGGCGTGCTGCCACCGGACAACGCCAGCGAGACCCGCGGCTTGCGCCGAAGCGCATCGTGTAGCGAGCGGCCGAGCACAGCGGCGGCGGCTTCGGGCAGAGCTGCTGCTGCGCGAACGACCTTCATCGAGTCACTGGGACCTTTTTTCATTTTGTAATCCAGCGCCAATCCGGCCCGAGCAAGGCGTCGGCCTCGCTTGGCCCCCAGCTTCCCCGTTCATACGGTACGACGGGTCGACCATCGCAGAGCGCTTGCTCGACGACCCTCCAAGCCTCCATGACACCGTCTTGGCGGGCGAACAGGCCGGGGTCACCTCGGAGCGCGTCACCGATCAAGCGGTCGTAGGCATCGCGGCCCCGCGGCCGATCGTGCTCCAGGTGCAACTCGATCGCGCGGCTTACCATTGCCGGACCGGGCTTCTTCTTCTGCATCGAGAAACTGATGCCGTCGTCGGGCTTGGTTCGGAACGTCAGTCGGTTAGGACCCGGGCGACAGTCGGCATCGGCGAAGAGCGGGCGCGGGGGCCTTGCGAACTCCACGACAGCTTCGGTGACGGTCGAAGCCAGGCCCTTGCCCGCACGAATGATCCAGGGGACCCCCGCCCAGCGCCAGGAATCGATCTCGAGTCGCAGCGCGGTGTAGGTCTCGGTATTTGAGTCCGCGACGACACCCGGCTCATCGCGGAAACCCGCATACTGTCCACGGACGACATCATCCGGCGCCGGCGTCGCGATGGCCCTCAGGGCTTTGACTCGTTCATCGCGCAGGGCATCGGGGTCCTCGGAGACCGGTGGCTCCATGGCGAGCAAGGCCAAGACCTGCAGGAGATGATTCTGTACGACGTCGCGCACGGTGCCGACCTTGTCGTAGAACGAACCCCTGCCCTCTATTCCGAAATCCTCAGCCATGGTGATTTGAACGCCGCGCACGTAGTGGCGATTCCAGATCGGTTCCAAGACGGTGTTGGAGAAGCGGAAGATCATGAGGTTCTGGACCGCCTCTTTTCCGAGGAAGTGATCGATCCGGTACACGCGATGCTCGGGGAAATAGCGGTGAACGATGTCGTTGAGCGCCGAAGCGGTCTCCGTGTCGCGACCGAACGGCTTTTCCAAAACCAGACGCCCCCCTTGGCTGAGGCCCACCGAGGCCAAGCCTTCGACGACGTCGTTGAACAAGCCGGGAGGGATGGCGAGGTAAGATACCGCGCAGCGGCTGTCGGGGACCTTCTCGAGGATCGCGCGATAGGTGGCAGGATCTCGGTAGTTGCCGGAAACGTAGCAAAGGCGCGCTGCCAAGCGCGCGAAGACGTCTTCGTCGATGGGGCGGCCGGCGGCCTCTAGCGCCTTTTTGGCGTGAGCACGCAAGGTGTCGTCATCCCAGGCCCGGGAGGCGACCCCGACCACCGGCATGTCCAGATGACCGGCAGCGGTCAGATCGTAGAGCGCCGAGAAGAGCTTCTTACGCGCGAGGTCACCCGTGATGCCAAAGAGGATGAGCGCGTCGGCGTAGCTCGTGTCAATCATGTGGGGTCCGGCTTCTCGTGATGGCCGCCGAACTGCTGGCGCATTGCGGAAAGAACACGGTTGGCGAACTCGTCGCGGCCGCGGGAATCGAAGCGGCTGTAGAGCGCAGCGCTTAGAACCGGCGCAGGAACGCCCTCTTCCACGGCGCTCAGGACCGTCCATCTCCCCTCACCGGAATCCGAAACACGTCCGGTAAACCCGTCCATCTCGGGGTTCTCCACGAAAGCCGCGGCGGTCAGGTCGAGCAGCCAGGAGGCAACGACGCTGCCGCGTCGCCAGACTTCGGTGACCTGAGGAATGTCGAGCTCGTATTGATAGTGCTCCGGTCGCCGGAGCGGGGTGGTTTCGGCATCGACGGCGCTTTCGCCGAGGCCGACTCCTGCGTGCTTGAGGATGTTCAGGCCTTCGGCGTAAGCCGCCATCATGCCGTACTCGATGCCGTTGTGAACCATCTTCACGAAGTGGCCGGCGCCGCTTGGTCCGCAGTGGAGATAGCCATGTTCGGCAGCAAGAGGCTCGCCGTGCCTTCCCGGCGTCCGTTCGGCCGCCTGCACGCCCGGCGCAAGTGTTCGAAAGATCGGCTCGAGGCGCGCAAAGGCCTCGCGGTCGCCGCCGACCATCAGACAGAAGCCGCGGTCGAGTCCAAACACGCCGCCGCTCGTGCCCACATCGAGCAAACGAATGCCGTAGTCTGACAGGGCAGCGGAGCGCTCGAGGTCATCCTGGTAGAACGAATTGCCACCGTCGATGATGATGTCACCAGCGCCGAGAAAGGAAGCGAGCTCCTCGATGACCCGGCCGGCGAACCCGGCCGGCACCATCACCCAAATGGCTCGCGGACCGTTCAGCTTGTCGGCCAGCTCAGCAAGGCTTCCGGCACCTTCGGCACCTTCGGAAACCAGCGCCGCAACCGATGCTGGGTCGACGTCGTACACAACGGCACGGTGGCCATCGCCGATCAGCCTGCGCACTAGGTTCGCTCCCATTCGGCCGAGGCCGACCATTCCCAAGTCCATGTTGCGGTATCTCCTTGCCGGCAGTCGGAGAGTAACTGCGCTACTCAATTGGAGATAGGTCTCGCCCGTAGACGCGCAAGTGGCTGTTCTAGCCCGCGAACAGGTCGCGTAGAGCCTCGTAGACGTCGGGGTGGTTGGCGATGTGGACGTGGTTCATCCCCGAAAACACGGCCCCGCTCGAGAATGGAATGCGGCGGGCCCGCTCGGGTGTCTCCCCGGAGGCGCTCGGCAAGCGAACCATCAAATCGCCGAGCAGCTGGCCGAACGGATGCTCAGGGTCGCGCGAAATCGTGGCGGCCAGGAAATAGTAACCGACTCCGTCGACGAGCGGAACGTTGCGGCGGGCGTCGGCGAACACCTCGTCCGGGTCCCTTCCCGCCCATTCTTCGTCGACCGTGTACCCGTAGCGGAGGTCTTTGACGCCGGCGCTTCGACTGTCGAGGATCTCTGCCGGGACCTGCGCGCCGGCCGCGTCGAGCTTCTTCAAGGCAGCGGTCAGCAGGTTTACCGCCTTTTCGAGTGGCGCTCCGAGATGTGGCGAGCCGATGCAGGCCACGTGACGGAGCTGCGCGATCCATGGTTCGTCGTGCTCGCGCGCGTAGTGCGCCGCGCTCCGCGCCACCAGCCCGCCCATGCTGTGCCCGACCAGCGCGACCTCTTCGACCGGCACCGGGTACGCGTCGAGCGCTTCGGTGATCAACTTGGCCAGCGCACGTCCGTTCTCGGAAATATGCTGGCCGGTGTTGTAACGAATGTAGATCGGTGTGAAGCCGAGGTCGTCCGCAAGCCTCGTGCCGAAAGTCACGTCGTGATCGCCGTAGTGGTGCTCCGAGGAAAGGCTCCAGAGCCACTCGGTTGCCGCCAGACTGTGCACGAAGACGCAGACCTTGTTCGTCGGGTTCGGAAACGCTGCTGCAAAGGCTTCGGCGGTCGTCGGAAGGTGCCGCCCGTGGTTGCGCAAGGTCATGCCGAGGTCGAGGGGGCTATTCTTTCGGCGAAGATAGTCGCCCCAAAAACCGTTGATCGAGGCCTGGAGGTAATCGACATACCAGGTCGCCGTTCCGGCTGCGCTCGAATGGATTGGCGTCGCCAGGTCGAAGTCCCCTGGGTCGGAGGCCTGTTCGAGCCCTGCCTCGGCCACGTCGGCGACGGCGTTTACCGTGAAGCGGCTGATGCCGTTGAGCACTCGGATCGACTCGAAGACACCGCTGGAAATCGCAGTTTGGACCCCGGTGATGAGCTTCGCCGTGCTCTTGGCGGGTTCGACGGGTGCAAATCGCCGCACCGATCGCTCGACGACCGCGTCATGCGTCCGCTCGACGAGGTTGGTGGTCTCTTCGACCAGATCGAACACCAGATCGGTAAATCCTCGTAGACGTCGCATACTTCAGCGCGAACCCTGAACGGATCGGCCCCCGGTGTCGAGGCCAAGCAACGGCTTGAGGGATGCCCCTCAAAGTGCTCCACTACGGCGATGATGAGTCCATCGTTCCATGTTTTCGCCATGTCCCTCGGCCTGCTTCTCGCCTTGGGATGTCAAAGCAAAGGTCCCGCCCCGAAAGAAGGAAGCGGCCTGGCTGCCGAGGTCGCGACGACCGAAACCGGTGGCGCGCATCCGGGCGCTGCCAACGACCCACACGCGGGGATGGCACCGGTCGGGGATCCGCACGCAGGACTGGACATGACGCAGAGACCGCAGACCGGTGCTCCGGTCTACGGTCAGCCCGACGCATCGGGAATGCTCGACGTCGGCGCGGTGGCATTCAAGTTGCCCGCCAAGTGGAATGCGCAGGCACCGAAGTCCGCCATGCGTCGCGCTCAGCTGAGCGCACCGGGTTCAGCGGGCCCCGCAGAGCTCATCGTCTACTTCTTCGGGCCGCAAGGCGCGGGCACCTCGCAGGAAAACATCGATCGCTGGATCGGGCAGTTCAGCAAGCCGGACGGCTCGCCGGTGTCCGACGCGAAAAAGACCAGCACCAAGGTGTCCGGAATCGACATCACCAAGCTCGAGGTCGAGGGTCGATACGCGGGCGGAATGAGCCCGACGGGCCAGCAACAAGCCGGGCAGCCCGATCAGCGTCTGCTCGCAGCAATTGTGAACGACCCGGCCGGTCCCTACTACTTCAAGTTCCTCGGACCTAGCGCGACGGTATCGGAGAACCGCGCGGCCTTTGACGCATTGATCGCCTCGATCGTCCCAGCGCCCTGAGCGAAGCGCGCCCTGCCCCTTGGGGGCTTTCGCTCGGGGGGGTTCCCCGATAAATTGGCGCCCGAGGAATGATGGAGGCCCAGGAACGACCGAGCATGGTGCGGCCCACCGACCTACGCCGCCGCTCTAGGTTCGTGCAGGTGCTGGCGTTTTCGCACTCCGCTGCCGTGTCGCCGACGCGGCGGCGACTCATGACCGTGTCTACGTATTTTCTGATTTGGATCCTGCTCACGGCGCTTGCACCTCTGTGGATTCCGCTCGCGTTCGTGATCGGGCTTTTTCGGCGCTGCTCTTTCGTGATTTTGCGCCTGCTGATGTTCTTTTGGACGTACCTCGCCATCGAGATGATGGGACTAAGCGCGGCAGCAGCGATCTATCTGGTGACGCCAGGCAAGCGTGAACGGCGGGAAGATCTCTTCTTCCGTCTCCAGTGCTGGTGGGGAAGCTCGCTCTTTGCCTCGATCGCGCGCTTTCTTTCGCTCTCCGTGTCGATCGACGGCGATGAGCACGTTCTCCCAGGCCCGGTCCTGGTGTTCATTCGTCACGCGAGCATCATCGACACGGCCCTTCCGGTGACCTTCATCTCAAACGCAAAAGGACTCCGGCTGCGCTACGTGTTCAAGCGCGAGCTGCTCGTCGACCCCTGCATCGATGTCGCCGGGCATGCCTCGCCGAACTACTTCATCGACCGCGGCGGCAGCGTTCATGAAGAGCTGGCCGGCGTACGAAAGCTCGCGGAGAACCTCGGCGACCAAGGCGTCTTGCTCTACCCCGAAGGCACTCGCTTCACCAAGCGGAAGCAAGGAATTGCTCTCGAGCGGCTTGCCAGGACGCACCCAGAGCTCGCGGAGCTCGCCGCGACGTTCAAGCACTGCCTCCCACCCAAGCTCGGCGGCGCGCTCGGCCTACTCGACACCGCCCCCGATGCCGATGTGCTCATCGTCGCGCATCGCGGGCTCGAAGGCCTTGCGAACGCGACTGACTTGCTCAGCGGCACCGTGGTCGGCGCGAAGATTCAGGTTCGAATCTGGCGTGTCAGTGCCGACGCGATCCCGTCCGGTGAAGGGCGGCGGCGTTGGCTTTTTGATTGGTGGAAGCGCGTCGACGACTTCGTTGACGCGGCGGGTTGACCCGACTCTGCTCCTCGACTGGATCCCGAGGATCTCGCGGGGGCAGATCGACCTCGACCTCTTCAGGCCTAAACTTGATCAGCTTTTCGACCGCGCGCAGTCGGTTTCGTTCTGATGGATCCACCAGCGACCAGGCGGCTCCGGTGGCACCGGCGCGGCCCGTTCGGCCGATTCGGTGCACGTAGCTCTCGGGTTCGTGAGGTAGCTCGTAGTTGATGACGTGGGAGACCGCATCGATGTCGATGCCGCGCGCGGCGATATCCGTCGCGACCAGCACCCAGGATTCCCCGTTTTTGAAATTGCTCAGGGCTCGCTGACGCGCACCTTGTGACTTGTTGCCGTGGATGGCTTCGGCGCCGATGCCTGCGTTTCCGAGCTTTTTGGCGACCTTGTTGGCCCCATGCTTGGTTCGCGTGAACACTATGGCCCGGGAGACTTCGTCGTCCCGAAGCAAATGCTCGAGCATGCGCTGCTTGTCGCCGGTGCCGACCATGACGACTCGCTGGTCGATTTCCTTTACGGTCACCTGTTTCGGCGAAACGTCGACGCGAATGGGATCTTTGAGGATCTCCCGGGCGAGCGCTGCAACGGCAGGTGGCATCGTGGCGGAAAAGAGTAGCGACTGACGGGTCTTGGGCGTCTGCGCGATGATGCGCTTGACGTCCCGGATGAATCCCATGTCGAGCAGCCGGTCGGCTTCGTCCAGCACCAGCACCTCGACCTCGGAGAGATCGATGTGGCGCTGACCTGCCAGGTCGAGCAGGCGGCCGGGGGTTGCCACGACCACGTCGAGGCCCTGCTTGAGGGCTCTGATCTGTGGGTTCGCACCCACGCCACCGAAGATGAACGTGTGACTGAGCCTCATGTGCTTTCCGTAGCGCTCGAGCTCGTCATGAATCTGAAGGGCGAGCTCGCGAGTGGGCGCTAGGATCAGCGCGCGCGGCCGCCGGGGTTTCGCTGGTGAGTTTTCCTCATCCAGGCGCTGCAACAGGGGCAACGCGAACGCTGCCGTTTTGCCGGTCCCCGTCTGGGCGATGCCCAGTAGGTCTCTCCCCTGCAAGAGCTGGGGGATGGCCTTGGATTGGATCGGCGTGGGCTCTGTGTAGCCCACGTCTCTCAGGGCCCGGCGAAGCTTTTCGCCGAGCCCGAGAGATTCGAAGTCACTAGGACTCGTGGTCATTCAGTAGTCCCGCTTACCAACGATTGTCGGAGCGGCGGTCGTTTCTCGGACGGTCGTTCGCTGTGTCGACGCGGATGGTGCGGCCGTCAAGCGTGGAGCCGTTGAGCTCCTCGACTGCACGGCCGGCGCTGCCCTCGTCGTCGTATGTCACGAAGCCGAAGCCCCGCGAGCGACCGGTTTCCCGGTCCGTAATTACCTTGGCCTCGGCGACTGCGCCGCATGCCTCGAAAGCCTGCTGAAGCTCACTGTCTGTCGTGTTCCAGCTCAGGCCACCTACGAATAGTTTCTTGCTCATTCTGTCTGTCTCTCTCTGATCTATCTGCGCAGCATCAGCCGGGAACTGTCCCTTGCATCCACTCCGCGTCTCTAACTTGCCGATGTCTTCTACGAACCGTTTAACCGTTGTTGTGTTTCACGGTGCGGGTCTGGTAGGAACAGGTCGGCAGCGTGCTGGCAGCCCACGATGGACCGCCGCGTCCTTGATGGACGATGGCAGCAAGGTAGCAGTTGCCTCGCACTTGTCCAGCCAGCCGCAAATTGTCGCTATCGACGGCTTTTGGGGCGCCCTCGCGGCGGCCTGGCCTCGAGCCCGAGGTAGCGATCCTCGGAAATGCCGTATTCGTCGAGGATTCGTGGGTTGGCTCGCCGGGCAGCATCGAGTTCGAGGGTCAGCACCCAGCCGTCTCCGGTCACAATCCGGAGCCATTTGCCCTTGGCCTGGTCGACGATCGAGGCCAGGTGCTTCAGGTCGCGCGGGACCTGCCCGTTGACCAGTCGGATGGTCTCGCCTCCCCAGTCCTGGTAGCCGCGGTTGACCGGGTGCGGGAGGACCTGCCCGAGCAGGATCACTTCTCGACGCTCCTTGGTGACCAGATTGTTCACCACCGCGTAGTTCAGCGAGTCCGGGTACACGGAGTCTGGGCCGTCGATCATGTCCTCGCTCAGGGGTTGGAACAGCAAGCCGGCAAACTGGAAGTAGCGCGGCCATTCGCTGGTGCGCCGGCCGGGGACCAAGGGCGTGTGCGGCCTGAGCGCAATCGTCTTGTTCAGCTTCTTGCCGTCTCGGAGAATAGTGACGGCCACTTCGTCGCCGACCTGCTTGCTCTGAAACGTGAGCTCGTAGTCGACGCGGCCGATGCCCGGCCAAGATACAGTGAGGTCGTTCGCAATGGACCGCCCGTCGATGGAGAGGAGCACATCGCGGGGTCGGAGCACTCCGTATGAAGGCCCGCCGTAGTCGACCCGGGTGACGAGCGCTCCGGTCGCCGATGATTGCATCCGAGCCGCTCGCCGCTGCGCGTCACTCTCCATGTCCTGAACATCGATGCCGAGCCGGGGGAAGCCGTCATAGCGCGCGTCGGACACGTCTTGGAGAAAGTGTCGGATGACCGGGCTCGGAATCATGTAACCCACGTTGTCGGCATCATCCATGCCTTGCATGGCAATCCCGACGACTGCGCCGTCGCTCACGACCGGGCCTCCGCTGTTTCCCTCGTTGATCGCTGCATCGATTTGCACCGAGAGCAGGCTGCGCCCCGATTGCGTGTAGGTGTCCAGCTCGATCCGAGAGACGATCCCCGATGTGATCGAGAGCGTGACGCCGCCGATGGGGAAACCGTAGGCCACCACCTCTTGCTGGAGCTTCGGCATGTCGCCAATCGGCACGGAAGGAGCGCCCTCGAAGAAGCGCGGCGCGTCGACCTCGACCAGAGCCAAGTCGGCGTCGTGGCTGATGAAGACGACTTTCCCGGGGAATCGCTCGCTTCCGTCGGCGCGCTTCACCTCGATACCGACCGCGCTTTCGACGACGTGGGCGTTGGTGAGGATGCGCCGGCCGTCGATGATCACCCCGGAACCGTAGTAGAGCTCAGTGCCCTCGGTCTGCCAGGGCACCTCGAGGTCTGGGGGATCCGCATAGACCGAGAGTTGCACCACGCTGGTCGCGATGGAAGCGCCGTCTGCACGAGCGGCGCGCGGCGAGCCCCAAAGCGCCGCGAAGGCCAGCGCCGCGATGACTGGATGCGTGATTGCGTTCATGGCTGCGAATATTCAGCGCTGAGCTCGACGGCGGTCAAGCCCAAACCATGATAGGAATCGCGAATGCGCGTCGACACGTTTAGTTCTGAAGTCAACGACTGGTCCAAGATCGCAGCGGCGGCCCAGCAGGCAGAGGCCCGTGGGTTCGACGGGTTCGCGATTCCGGAGATCACCAACGATCCCATTCTCAATGCAGCCATTGCGGCGAACGCGACCGAGCGAATTCACGCGCGCACAGCAATCGCCGTGGCCTTTCCGCGCAGCCCGATGGTCGTCGCCGAGCAGGCCTGGTCGATTCAGACGAACTCCGCTGGGCGCTTCGGGCTCGGGCTCGGCACACAGGTCAGAGCGCACAACGAGCGCCGTTTCAGCACGCAATGGAAGGCTCCTCGCAGCCGTATCATCGAATACGTGAAGTCGCTTCGTGCGATTTGGCGTTGCTGGGAGCTTGGCGAGCGCTTGGACTACCAGGGTGAGCACTATCAGTTTTCGCTGATGACGCCGGAGTTCACGCCTCCGAAGTCGAACCTGCCGATGGTGCCGGTGTACCTCGCGGCCGTGCGGCCGAAGATGGTCGAGTCGGCTGCTAGCGTTGCCGACGGGCTGCGCCTGCACTTCTTCTGCACCAAGAAGTATCTGCAAGAGGTCACCTGGCCGGCGATCGAACGCGGCCTGGCCGCCAGCGGGCGTTCTCGGAGCGAGCTCGAAGTCTGTGGCGGCGGCTTCATCATGACCGGGCCCGACGAAGAGACGCTCATGAAGAACCGCGAGTGGGTGCGCTACCGTGTGGCGTTCTATGGCTCGACTCCGGCGTATCTGCCTGTGATGTCGCTCCACGGCTGGGACGACTTGGCGCAGAAGCTCAACCAGATGTCGAGGGCGGGGCAGTGGAAGAAGATGGCGGCCGAGGTGCCGGACGACCTGGTCGACGAGTTCGGGGTCTTTGCCACCTACGAAAACCTTCCGAAGGTGATCGAGGAGCGTTTTGGCGGCATCTCGGACACGGTGGAATTCGGGTTCGAGGCCGACATCGACCCGGACTACGCCCGAAGCATCATCGAGCAGGTTCATCAGATCGGGAGCCGCTTCGAGGCTCACGCGAACCACTACGACTAGTCGCTGTTCTTGCTCAGCACCAAGAGCGCGGTTTCGGCGGCAAGATTGGCGTCCTCGTCGTCGCCGATGATCCGTCCCTCGGTGTCGTCGTAGTAGCGGGCGCGCTCGACGGTGACGCCCATCTTCTCGCAGAGATCGAGCATGTCGCGGATCGACGGGAAGCGCCGGTTCGGCGTGTTGTACCACTCGTAGGAGTACGAGCCTGGCGCTTTGGGAGCGCGGCCTTCGAGGCCGAACATCTCGCGAAGCGTTCGATGCGCGAAATTGGTGAAGCCGACGATGGCGCGACGGCCGACCCGGAGCGCGTCTTCGAGCAAGCGCTCGACGTTCGGAACAGCTTGAAGGGTCGATGAGAGGACGACGTAGTCGAAACGGTTGTCGTCGAACTCGGGCAGGCTGACGTTCAAATCGTAGTCGATGGCCTCGACGCCTTGCTGCATGGTGGCTGCGATGAGCTCCGTGCTCACCTCGACACCACAGAGCAGTGGCGCGCCGCGTTCTTTGAGCCGGGCCAGGAGATCGCCCTCCCCGCATCCGAGGTCGAGCACGGAGCTCCCGGGGGGGATTAGCTCGAGGATGCGATCGTCTTCCGAGCTCACGCGCGGTGGCCGTGGGTTTGGCGCGCCGAGCTTTGCGGCGACAAGCGGGCCGAAGGCCTCGATGTCGTCCGGGAGCAAGAAGCTATCGTGGCCGCCATCGGTTTCGATTTCGCAATAGGAAACCGGCTGACCGAGGGTCGTCATGATCGCGACGAGCTCGCGTGACTGGGCGGGCGGAAACAGCCAGTCGCTCGAGAACGAGATCAGCAGCCAATCGCACTGCGCGGCGCGAAACGCCTCGAGCCGGCGCTCGCGCGTGTCGCCTAGGTCGAAGTTGTCCATGGCGAGCGTGACACTGACGTACGAGTTCGCATCGAAGCGGCCTACGAACTGCTTGCCCTGGTACGCCAAGTACGAGCCAACCGAAAATCGCTTCTCGAAATCGGTGACGATGTCCCGGGGCGAATGCCGGTCGAGATCGAACTTCCGGGTCATCGCTTCTGACGACAGATAGGTGATGTGCCCGAGCATCCGGGCGAGCGCGAGGCCCGTCCGCGGGAATTCGCCGGTACCGTAGTACTGGCCTCCGTGGAACTGGGGATCGGATTGGATGGCGTTTCGGCCGACGACGTCGAACGCGATCGCCTGCGCGGTGACGCGAGCCGAGGCGGCGATTGGGATCGCGGTTTCGACGTATTGTGGGTACCGGGTCGCCCAGCAGAGCGTCTGGTGGCCTCCGAGCGAACCGCCGAGGACGGCGCGGAGACGTTTGATACCGAGCAGATCGATGAGCCGCTTCTGAACGTCGACCATGTCCTCGACGGTCACGAGGGGGAAGTCGCTGCCGTAGGGAATTTCGGTCACCGGATTGATGGTCGCGGGTCCGGTCGTACCGCGGCAGCCACCGAGGACGTTCGAGCAGACGACGAAGAGCCGATCGGTGTCGACGGCCTTCCCCGGACCGACGAGCCCTTCCCACCAGCCCGAGTCGTCATGCTCGTCGTGCCGGGCCAGGTGGGAGTCACCGGTGATCGCGTGGCAAATGAGCACCGCATTGCTGCCGTCCTCGTCGAGCTTCCCATATGTCTCGTACGCGACCTCGACGCTTGGAAGCACCCCACCGAGGTGGAGCTGCATCGGCGTCGGGAAGACCGCAGTCTGCACATGGCGAAGCGGCTTCCCGCTCCGCATCGAATCGGTGCTTTCGAACTCCACGACCACGACAGTCGGTTAGCCTACCCCACGGCGGCCGCAAGTGCTTGGTCGATGTCCTCGATGATGTCTTTGACATCCTCGATGCCGACCGAGACGCGGACATATTCCGGCACGACCCCGGTCTGCTGCTGCTCGGCGGGGCTGAGCTGCTGGTGCGTGGTCGAGGCTGGATGAATGACCAGCGTCTTGGCGTCGCCGATGTTCGCGAGGTGCGAACAGAGCTTCACCGAGTTGATGAACTTCTTGCCCGCTTCCATGCCGCCCCGGATGCCGAAACCGAGGATCGCGCCCTTGCCATCTGGCAGGTAGTGGTTGGCACGCTCGTTGTCGGGGTGGGACGGCAGACCTGGGTAGTTCACCCACTCGACCGCATCGTGCTTCTCGAGGTGCTCGGCGACCGCCTGGGCGTTCTCGCAGTGCCGGGGCATCCGGAGATGAAGCGTTTCGAGCCCCTGCAAGAAGAGAAATGCGGCAAAAGGGCTCATCGCAGCGCCGGTGTCTCGGAGCCAGTGCGTTCGGATCTGGACGAGGTAGGAGATGTTCCCCATCGGCGCGAGCGCATCGGCAAGGACCGCGCCGTGGTAGTTCGGGGATGGCCCGCAGAGCTCCGGCCACTTTTCACGGTTGTCGGTCCACTGGAACTTGCCCGAGTCGACGATCGCCCCGCCGATGTGGGTGCCGTGCCCGCCGATGAACTTCGTGGTCGAATAGACGTTGATGTCGATCCCGTGCTCGAAGGGTCGGAACAGGTACGGCGTCATCACCGTGTTGTCGCAGACCAGCGGAAGAGCCCCGTGCGGCGCGCTGTGGGCCGCTTCGGCGATGGCCTTGAAGTCCGGTACGTCGTTTTTGGGATTGCCGATCGACTCGATGTAGACGAGGCGCGTGTTCTCGTCGACGAGGTCGTGAATCTGCTCGGGGTGCGCCGGGTCGAAAAAGCGAACTTCGACGCCGAGATTCTTGAA
>Ga0316198_10000354_pt1 | contig 23582 bp, 28 predicted proteins | sample OudBieAanoxic_MG_FD_204935 | JGI IMG/M metagenome (GOLD analysis project Ga0316198, IMG submission 204935) | Coastal sediment microbial communities from Oude Bieten Haven, Netherlands - site A anoxic | ecosystem: Environmental > Aquatic > Marine > Coastal > Sediment | place: Netherlands...
CGCCCCCCATGAATCTGCCTCCTGTCGACCTGATATATCTGCGCGAACGCTTCAACGAGCTGGCCGCGAGGGTGCAGGAATTGTGGGAGACCTCGGCCCTCGCCGAGCAAGACGACACTGACCCCATGATGCTCAGCGAGGCGATGTCGCAACTCGTCGACATACTCAATCAAATTCAGCAGGACGATTCGGCACCGGCCGAGATCAATACCCTGTGTGAATACGGTCTGCATCTGCTGGATGAGCTGGCCCAGCAGGCGGCAGGGCTAAATCAGGCTGACCTGGCCAACGAGATAGAAAGCCTGAGCCTGCCCTATGCACTCTGGTTCGCCCGCAACGGCAGCGAACTCAGGAGACTGGCCACGGTGGTCAATGCCCTCGCCCATTTTGCCAATCAGGCGAGCCGGCCACAGACCATGGCCGAGTTGTACATACAGTGCTGTGAGCTGGTCGAGGCGGCCAGTCCCAGCCTGGAAGACACGGCCTCGGACAACCCGAAACATCCATGGCGCCTGCTGCTGCTCAACCGCGCCATCGTCGCCACCCGCAGCCACAATCCGGAGCTGATGGAACCGGCCTTCGATGCGATTGTCGAATATCTGCCGCAGGATGCGGCGGGCTTCTTCGCCGAAGGCATGGAGCAGATGGCCATCATCGATTATCCTGCGCCGGTGCGCGAGATGGTCAGGCGCTATTTCCTTGCCAACGCGTCCCCCAGACGTCTGCACTGAATTTAGTACTCCGTCAACATGATAATTACGGATTCAGTTAGCTTTTCAGCGTTCATGGCCAGGCATGCCTCGCCGGGAATGGCCGTTCCCCTTTCCAAGAGGCGTAACAACGCCATGGGCTCTGAAAAGCCAACCCGCAGGGCGTTCACAGGATGTCCCACAACGGTGTTGCAGCACTTGACAAGGGAGAAGGCCATTGCCTGCGTACTGCGCCTTGTTGCGAAACATCCTGTGAACGCTGAACCCGCAATTATCATGTTGACGGAGTACTAGGTCCTGTTCGATGAAAATGCTTGCCGACCTGTTTCCGGTCATCTTGTTCTTTGTCGCGTACCAGCTGTTCGACATCTATGTCGCCACGCAGGTCGCGATTGCCGCCGCCGTGCTGCAGGTCGCCTACCACAGGATCCGTTACGGCCGGGTGGAAAATACCCATTGGCTGACACTGGGTCTGCTGGTGGTATTCGGCGGACTGACCCTGGCGCTGCGCGACCCCACGTTCATCAAATGGAAACCCACCGTGGTCAACTGGCTGTTTGCGGCGGCCTTCCTGTTTTCGCAGATGTTCATGCGTCGCAGCCTGCTGCGTCGCATGATGGATCACGCGATCGACCTGCCCGAGCCCGCATGGACGCGACTGAATACCGCCTGGGTCATGTTCTTCTTCGCCATGGGTGTCCTCAATCTCTACGTTGCATACAACTATTCAGAGCAGACCTGGGTGAACTTCAAGCTGTTCGGCTTTCTCGGGCTGACGCTCGCCTTCATGCTGGCACAGGGCGTCTATCTGGCCAGACACATGCAACCGGAAAACTCCACCACAGAGGATTGATGCCATGCTTTATTGCATCGTCGGCACCGACGTAGAAAACAGCCTGCCGTTGCGTAAAAGTGCGCGCCAAGCGCATCTTGCGCGCCTGCAGGAGTTACAGCAACAGGGCCGCCTGATACTGGCCGGCCCGAATCCAGCCATTGACAGCAACGACCCGGGTGAGGCGGGCTTCACCGGCAGCCTGATCGTCGCCGAGTTCTCCGACCTCGGCCAGGCGCAGGCATGGGCCGACGCAGACCCCTATATCGCAGCCGGAGTCTATGCCGGAGTCAGCGTAAAACCGTTCAAACAGGTTTTTCCCCAATAGCTTTTACAGCAAACAACAAGGATATCCCCACGAATGCGCATTCACGCAGCGAGGCTGGCCGCAGCAGCCCTTTTTCTCAACCTGACAACCGCCACCCAGGCCGCCGATGAGACAAAACCGCAGACCCTGGTCACGGTGGACGATTTCGCCATCACCAACCTGCACTTCGCGCTGTTCGCAAGCCAGACGGGACGCAACCCACAAGACCCGGAAGGGCAGATCAGCCTGTTGAATGAACTGGTCAACAATTTCATGGTCGCCAATTCGAAACAGGGGCGGGATCTGCAGGCCAACCCGGAGGTCGCAGCGGCGCTCGAGGTCGCCAGGGCGCGTCTGGTCGCACAGGCTTTCGTTCAGACTCAACTCGATGAGCAGCCGGTGGACGAGACCCGCCTCAAGCAGCTATATGAAGCCGAACACGCCAAACCCAGGCTTGAATTCAAGGCGCGCCATATCCTGCTGCAGTCCGAGGATGAGGCGACGGCCGTCATCGCGGAACTGGACGGTGGTGCAGACTTCGCGACCCTGGCCTCCGAACGCTCAACCGGGCCCAGCAAGTCTGTCGGCGGCGACCTGGGCTGGTTTGAAAGCGAGCATATGGTCGCCGAATTTTCGCAGGCGACCGCGCAGCTGGGGGATGGCAGTTACAGCAAGACGCCGGTCAAAACCCGTTTCGGCTGGCACGTGATACTGCGCGAAGACAGCCGCGAACTGCCGCCGACCGATTTCGAGACGCTGAGACCGGAGCTGGAGAAGCAGATTCAGCGACAGCAGATCGCCGAGGCCATCGATGAGATCCGCAACAACACCCGTATACAGGTGCAGGAATAGGATCTCTCAGTCGCCGCGCTTTTTTTTCGGCGTGCCGATTTTCGTGATCGGCACGACCTCCGCGGGCTTTTGCTCGTCGGCATAATACGGCCGCTCCCGGTCGACGCCCGCGGCATCCCCCAATTCGCGTTCGCGCAGGGAGATCAGGCCGAGACAATGGCGTACGTCCTGGATCGTCTGCTCACTCAGCGGGTGTTTCATCGCCCGGCTGGGTGGTGTCGTGTCCTTGATGATCTGTGCAAGCACCTTGCGCATGACCAACAGAATTTCGCGTTCTTTCTTGCTTTCGTCGCTCATTGTCGTCCTGATCCGATCGGGCCGTACGGCCTGTGACATGCTATCAGGGCAGGATACCGGATTCAGCGCCGCTGATACCACGACGAGATTGAGCCAATGCCAGGGTCGCGCCGCTGCGACCTTATTTGAAAATATTCTCGATCGAGAATCCGTCCTGCTCAAGAATACCGCGCAGCCTTTTCAATGCATCCATCTGGATCTGTCGCACCCGCTCACGGGTCACGCCCAATTCATTGGCCACCTGCTCCAGGGTCGAGTTTTCGTAACCGTGCAGGCCGAAGCGGCGTTCGACCACCTCGCGCTGTTTGTCATTCAACTTTGCCAGCCAGTCATCCAGATGTCCGGACAGGTTGTCCGCCTGGATGTGGTCCGTCGGATCCTTCGCGTTCTCGTCGGCGATGGTATCGAGCAGTGGTTTGTCCGCATCCTTGCCATAGGGCGTGTCGACAGAGGTGACACGCTCGTTCAGCCCAAGCATGCGCTTAACCTCGTCAATCGGCCGATCCAGCAGATCGGCGATCTCCTCGGCGGTCGGCTCATGATCGAGCTTTTGCGTAAGTTGTCTGGCTGCGCGCAGATAGACGTTGATTTCCTTGACCACATGAATCGGCAGCCGAATCGTGCGCGTCTGGTTCATAATTGCGCGCTCGATGGTCTGACGTATCCACCAGGTGGCATAAGTCGAGAATCGGAAACCACGCTCGGGATCGAATTTCTCCACCGCGCGGATCAGCCCGAGGTTGCCCTCCTCGATCAGATCGAGTAGCGCCAGGCCACGGTTCATATAACGCCGGGCGATCTTAACCACCAGGCGCAGATTGCATTCGATCATGCGCCGTCGCGCCGCCGCATCGCCTTTCTGCGCCAGGCGTGCGTAATAGACCTCCTCTTCGGCGGTCAGCAGCTTGGAAAAACCGATTTCGTTGAGATAGAGCCGGGTGGCATCAAGCTGACTGTCCGGCACGTCGCCGGCCGAATACTTGTTCTCCGCATCGTCAGGACGCGGGGTTGGCACCACTTTTTCATCGATGTCCGTGGCCAGGGTTTCGGGCTCGACATCGACATCGACATCGACATCGACATCCACGTCTACGTCTACGTCCACGTCTGCGCCTTTTGCACCTACCTGGATATCCTCAGCAATATCCGCGTCGTCATCCTCGCGCTTAGCGGGCATGCCCCCTCCATCACTCTCTGACTACGACCGGCAGGCGCGTTACAACCGATGGGCGATCATAGGCGCGGCAAGAGTCGCATGGGATCGACGGGTTTACCGTCACGTCTAATCTCAAAATGCAGCATCGGGTCACCGCTGTTTGCGGTTCCCATCTCTGCAATCTTTATTCCTTTGGTGACCCGGTCGCCTTCTTTGACCAGAATCTTTCTGTTGTGTCCGTAGGCACTCAGATAGTTATCATTATGCTTGACGATGATAAGCCGGCCATAGCCGATCAGTCCACTGCCGCTATACACGACCTTGCCGCTTTCCGCGGCCACAATGGGTTTACCACTCCGACCTGCGATCTTGATGCCTTTGCGCAACGGGTCCCCTGCCTTGAAACTCGACACAACGCGGCCCTTCGCCGGCCACCGCCAGACAAGCCGCGTCTTGGCAGCGGCCGGCTTCGACGTCTTGCGCGAAGTCGATTTCGGCGCCGTTGCCTCGATCGGCTTGGCGGCAGTTCTGGTAGCAGGTATCGGCCTCGCCTTGCTGGTCTTAACGGTGGATGTATTGTTGCCACTGAACGGCGGCTTCAGGCGCAGCGTCTGACCGGGATAGATGCGATAAGGCGGGGGAATGCCGTTCCAACTGGCGATGGAGCGATAGTCGACACCCTTCTGCCAGGCAATGCTGACCAGGGTGTCGCCCGAGCGCACCCGGTATTCATCGGCACGTAACGAACCGCGCGGCGATTTGGCCGCGGCGGGGGTCGGATGCGTGCCCCTCGCCTCGACCGGGGCGCGCCAAGCGGCGGTGCATCCCGCCAGCCCGTACATGATCAGCAGGAATACGCAGACCCGCGCGGATCTTCCACGCGGAAAGAAGTCGTTTAGTTCATCGGGGAGCCGAAAGATTTCCTGCTTCAAGACTACCGTTTTTTCAACCCGCTAGATCAGAATCTTAAGATCAGAACTATGAGGACCACGACGGCGACCGTCAACCAGCCCAACCAATCGATCCAGCGATGCAACTTGGCTTCCATCGCCTCGCCACCCCAGGCCATCAACAGGGAAACAAGATAGAAGCGCGCCCCACGGCCGATGAACGAGGCCAGCACAAACGGCATGAACGCCATGCCGAGCACCCCCGCCGTTATGGTGAAAACCTTGTACGGTATCGGCGAAAAGCCCGCCGCCAGAATCGCCAGAAAACCCCATTCGTCGAACCACTGCTGCGCCAACGCGAACGGAGCGGCATAACGCCCGCCCTCCAGCCAGGGGGCAACCAGGTCGAACGCAAACATACCGATCAGATAGCCGAATATTCCGCCCAGCACCGAAGTCAGCGTGGTCAGCGTAGCGAACCAGACCGCCCGACGAGGTTGCGCCATGCTCATAGGCGCCAGCATCACGTCCGGCGGAATCGGAAAGAACGACGACTCGGCGAAACTCAGACCACCGAGATACCAGGGCGCACGCGGGTGTCGAGCCCAGCGCATTGCCCTGGTGTACAGAGGCGAAAACAGCTTCATTCAGAGGACCCCACCGAGCAGTGGCACGAAGCTCACGCGTTCAAGCATCTCGTGTTCGTAGCCGCCGGCCGTGCGGACAACCCTGACCAGCGCCTGCTGTTGCCTCCCCCCGATCGGCAATACCAGGCATCCTCCCGGGCGCAACTGCTCCACCAGGGCCAGCGGAATGCCCTCGGGTGCGGCCGTCACGATGATCCCGTCGAATGGGGCATATTCGGGCAGACCTATACCACCATCGGTATGCTTGGTGATCACGTTGCGTATCTTCAATGCCTGAAAACGTCGCCGCGCCTGGTCCAGCAGCAGCTTGATCCGCTCGACCGTGTAGATGCGCCTTACCATGGGCGCCAGCACTGCCGTCTGGTAACCCGAGCCGGTTCCCACCTCGAGTACGTTCTCCAGCGGACCTGCGGCGAGCAACACCTCGGTCATGCGGGCGACAATATAGGGTTGGGAGATGGTCTGGCCTTTGCCGATCGGCAATGCGGTGTCCTCGTAGGCCCGGCTAGCCAGCGCCTCGTCGACGAACAGGTGACGCGGCGTACTTCGTATCCGGTCCAGTACCCGGGCATCGCGTATCCCTTCTTCGCGCAGACGTTGGATCAGGCGCTCGCGGGTACGCTGCGAGGTCATGCCTATGCCAATACCGGCACCGCTCATCGGCGTTCCTCGAGCCAGGCGGCGAGTCCGGGCAACGCCTGATGGCGCGTCAGGTCCACCTGCAACGGCGTCACCGAGACATAGCCGTTGCGGACGGCATGAAAATCGGTACCCGGTCCGGCATCCTGCTCGGCCCCGGCCGGACCCACCCAGTAGATCGGTCGTCCGCGCGGGTCTTCCGATTTGACCACGGGCTCTGCCTTGTGGCGGTGACCCAGTCTGGTTGCCAAGGTGCCCTGCAACTCATCGAACGGCAGGTCCGGCACGTTGACATTGAGGATCGAGTCCGAGGCGATCGGACGCTCCCGCAGACTCTGCACCAGCTCAGCCGTAACCCTCGCTGCCGTATCAAAATACCGGGGTGTATACGAGGCCAGTGAAACGGCTATCGCCGGATACCCCAGAAAGCGCCCTTCGGTGGCAGCCGCCACGGTACCCGAATAGATCACGTCGTCGCCCATGTTGGCACCGGCGTTGATCCCGGAGACGACCATGTCGGGTTCCGATGCCAGCAAACCGGTGATCGCCAGATGGACGCAGTCGGTCGGGGTACCCTCCACGCTGATGAAACCACCGCTGGTGTTCTGCGCGCGGATCGGCTGCTCCAGGGTAAGCGAATTGCTGGCGCCGCTGCGGTCGCGATCGGGCGCCACCACCACGGTTTCCGCGATCTCACTGATCGCGGCGTACAGAGCGCTGAGGCCCGGGGCCTGATAGCCGTCATCGTTGCTGAGAAGAATCTGCATGCCGTTCCGAGTTGCGGCCGGACCTGGCCACAGGCCGGCAGTAAGGCCGCAGATAATACTGCAATACGGACCCGGCCTCATCTTGAACTAAACACTACAAACCGCTTCAAATATACCCATGACAAAAACACGCGACGAAGGTGACGACGAAGACCGGGCCGCCTTCCATGAGGCAATGGACGGCGTGGAACCGCTCGAGGATCAGCGTGCGCCGCCATATCACCGTAAATATCGCCCGGTCCCGCAGGATCGCCCGGCGGAGGACGAACAGGGCGACGAACTGCACGACCTGGCGATTGAAACCGGCGACTTTCTGGAATTTCGCCGGCCCGGAATTCAGAACCGGCTGTTCCATGACCTGCGCCGCGGAGTCATCGACAGCGAGGGCACGCTCGATCTGCATGGAATGAGGGTCCGCGAGGCCAAGCCCGCACTGCTGCGATTCCTCAATCACAGCCTGGCCACAGGCCGGCGTTGCGTGCGTATCGTTCACGGCAAAGGGCGCGGATCAGGCGGACAACAGCCTGTGCTCAAACAAAAGGCGAATCAGTGGCTGCGTCAGAGAGACGAGGTGCTCGCATTCGTCACCACCCCGCGCTGGGACGGCGGCACCGGCGCCGTCTATGTGCTGCTATCGGGAAAATTCCGCCGTTTCGACTGACCGGTCAGCCGGCCTGCGGCGGTTCGCGAACGAGTTCACGCAGCACCGAGGTCGCGTAGGCACCCGAGACCAGGGCGAAGCGCAGTTCCAGCACATCGCCCTCCCAGCGCCAGTCGAGGTCGGTCACGGCCAGGCGCAGGGCGCGCCGGTCTGCATCCAGGCCGAAACGCCGCAGGCCGTCAATCCAGTCGACATGATCTGCCAGGGCCTGTTCCTCGAACCGACCGGCATCGGATTGTGCCTCCAGGGCACGACTGCGACGCCCACACAGGGGGCCGGTCGGATGGATATCGAGTTCAGCAAGGCGGGTTGAGATCGTGGTGTCGTTCGGTTCGAACATGAACTGCCGCTGCGAACCCGACAATGCCATGACGTCACCGTCCAGCGCCTGATTCCAGCTGGCGTTCTCGACCCGTGCCTGCAGGACCCGGTTGAACAACTGGGCCCTGGCGGCAGACAGCAGCAGGCCGCGTTGCTCGCGACCGGGTTTGCGTCCACTACCGGCAAACATCTCGGCCACACGGGTCAGGTTGCCGCCTTCTCGGCCGAAACGCTGGCTGCCGAAATAATTTGGTACACCTTGCGCGCCGATCAAGCGCAGGCGCTGCTCGGCGATCTGGCGATCACCATCCACCTGGTCGACCCGGATGATGAAACGGTTTCCCTTTAACGCACCGCGCCGGATCTTGCGATGGTGCCGCTCGGCACCGAGGATCTGCAGCGTGCCATCTTCCAATGCAGACCAGTCGGGCGCCTCGCGACCGGGAAGCTGTACCGTAAAGTGCTGCGTGGTGAGCGCATGACGGTCCTTGAGCCCGGCGTAACCAACCGCCACCTGGCGCACACCCGCCAGCTTGGCGATAGCGCGCGCGACCTCCTGGGTATTACGCCCGCGCTTTGTGATCGTGAGAAAAACGTGTTCGCCGTCACCGCAAGCCGCATAGCCGAGTTGTTCCTCGACGATGAAGTCTTGCGGCCGGCTGCGCAGGTGACCATTGAGGACCGGCCCACCATGTGCAAACGGCAGGTCCAGGGTCGGGTCGCCCGGCAACGGCGTAGCGGTCATCCGACTGCGGTCAACAGGACGACGGCATGCGCTGCAATACCTTCGCCACGTCCCGTGTAACCCATGCGCTCAGTCGTCGTGGCCTTGATGTTGACCTGATCCGGTGACACCGCCATGTCCTCGGCAAGGTTGGCACACATGTCCTCGATATGCGGGCCCATGCGCGGCGCCTGTGCAATCACCGTGCAATCGAGGTTGGCGACACGCAGGCCATGATCGTTCAGCGCATCACAGACACGGCGCAACAAGATGCGGCTGTCGATCCCCCTATACTGCTCATCCGAATCGGGAAAGTGCCGGCCGATATCGCCCAGACCGGCCGCACCCAGCAGGGCATCGCATACCGCATGCACCAGCACGTCTCCGTCCGAGTGCGCGAGCAGGCCTTTATCGTGAGCGATCCTGACACCGCCGATGGTGACCTGGTCGCCGGCACCGAAACGATGGGCGTCAAATCCGTGTCCGATACGCATTTCGTCATTCATTGCTCGTTGCAGGGCCGCGATCATACCATCCGCAGCGCGCTACACTTGCGGCATGGACCTGTTCGACACGCATTGTCATATCGACCTGGAGGCGTTCGACGGGGACCGCGACCAGGTGTTGAACGATGCCCGTCGGGCCGGCGTAAGCAATCTGCTGGTACCGGCGGTACAGAAAAGCACCTGGGACGGACTGCTGGAGCTGTGCGCGAGCGATCCTCAACTGCACCCCGCTCTCGGCCTGCACCCGGTCTATCTGCAGCGGCATCGCGTCGAGGATACCCAGGCGCTTGCCGATCAGGTCACCCGCCACAGGCCCGTGGCGATCGGCGAGATCGGACTCGACTGGCAACTGCAGGGACTCGACCGGCAGAAACAGCAGACGTTGCTCGAGGCCCAGCTGGAGATCGCCCAGTCGTGCGGACTGCCGGTCGTGCTGCATGTACGCAAGGCCCATGACGCCATGCTCAACACGCTCAGGCGCTACCGCCTCAACGGCGGTTTCTGCCATGCCTTCAACGGCAGCCTGGTCCAGGCGGGGCGATATCTCGAGCTGGGCTTTCGCCTGGGATTCGGCGGCATGCTCACCTTCGAGCGTTCGAAACACCTGCGCCGCCTGGTCGTCGAACTGCCGCTCGAAGGCTTGGTGCTCGAGACCGATGCACCGGACATGACGGTGGCCTCGCACCGCTATCAGCGCAACAGCCCCGCCTATCTACCCGAGATCCTGACCACCATGGCCACCCTGCGCGATCAACCCGGACAGGCCGTCGCCGCGCGGACGACCGCGAACGCGCGCGAGGTGCTGGGCCTGTGACCGACTATCGGCCGTCTGCCGCCTGCTGTTCCAGGTAATAGGCGGCGAGTCGAAGATCCTCCGGCCGCGTGATCTTGAGGTTGTCTGCATGTCCCTCGACCATGAGCGGGTGCTGTCCCGCCCATTCGACCGCACTGGCCTCGTCGGTCACCAGAACGTCGGCATCGAGCGCGCCTTGCAGCGCATCGAACAACACGCCAAAGCGGAACATCTGCGGGGTGTAGGCGTGCCACAGATGATCGCGCTCCACCGTCTGCAGCACCCTGCCCTGGGGGTCGCTCCTCTTCATGGTGTCGCGCACCGGCATCCCGAGCAGACCACCGACAGCGTGTCCGTCCAGGCGTTCGATGAGACGGTCTATGTCGGCGCGCCGGACGCAGGGCCGCGCGGCATCATGGACCAGAACCCAGTCGGCCGGTCGTGCCCGTTGCGCCAGCCGCGAAAGCGCATTGCACACGGAATAGCAGCGTTCGCGACCACCGTCGACCCTGACCAGACCCGGATGCGTGCTGAATTCGGAATCTGCCCACCAACCGTCGTCTGGCCCCAAGGCCAGGTACAGAGCGCCGACCGACGGGTGCAGCAACAGACGCTCCAGGGTGTGATCGATCACCATACGGCCCTGCAGTTGCAGATACTGCTTGGGTATGCGGCTACCCATGCGCCTGCCGACGCCGGCGGCCGGCACCACCGCCCAGACCGCCGGATCAGTCATCGGACGGCGTCTCGCGGGGCAGCAATTGGAAGTAGGTCTCATCCTGCCGGATCAGGCCGAGTTCGCTGCGCGCCCGCGCCTCGATGGCGGCCAGACCTTCCTTCAGATCCTCGACCTCGGCCCGCAGGGTGGCGTTGCGCTCCTGCAGGTTACGCAGCTCGACGCGTTGATCAGCCAATTGCTGGCGCAGCGCCGAGACCTCGGCCAGGCTGCCTTCACCGACCCAGAGGCGGTATTGCAGACCGAAAAGTATCAGTATCAGCACGGCGAACAGCAGCTGCAGCCTCCAGCTCATGTTCGCCTCAACGCCATCTAGAAACAGGGAAAGGCACTCTTGCCCGCATAGACCGCCTCGTCGCCCAGCTGATCTTCGATGCGCATCAGCTGATTGTATTTGGCGACACGGTCGGAGCGCGAAAGCGATCCTGTCTTGATCTGTCCGGTGCCGGTGGCCACGGCCAGATCAGCGATCGTGGTGTCTTCGGTCTCGCCGGAACGGTGTGAGATTACCGCGCTGTAACCGGCCGCCTGGGCCATGCCGATCGCCTCCAGGGTCTCGGTCAGTGTGCCGATCTGGTTGAACTTGATCAGGATCGAGTTGGCGATGCCCTTGTCGATGCCCTCTTGCAAAATACGCGTATTGGTCACGAAAAGATCGTCGCCAACCAGTTGCACCCGCTCACCCAGCTTCTCGGTGAGCAGTTTCCAGCCATCCCAGTCACCTTCGTCCATACCGTCCTCGATCGAGATGATCGGGTATTGGTCTACCCAGCGACCCAGAAAATCGGCGAAACCGGCGGCGTCAAACGACTTGCCCTCGGATGCCAACAGATACTGCCCATCCTTGTAGAATTCAGAGCTCGCCGCATCCAGGCCGAGGTAGATGTCGTCACCCGGCTTGAAACCGGCCTTGTCTATCGCCTCGAGGATGACCTCGATCGCCTCTTCGTTCGAACGCAGATCGGGCGCGAAGCCACCCTCGTCACCCACGGTGGTCGCAAGAGCGCGTTTGCCGAGTACGGATTTGAGTGCGTGAAAGACCTCGGCGCCGTAACGGACCGCCTCGCGGATCGACCCCGCAGCCACCGGCAGGATCATGAACTCCTGCAGGTCGACACTGTTGTCGGCGTGCTCCCCACCGTTGATGATATTCATCATCGGCACCGGCATGCGATAACTGCCGTCACCCAGAGACTGGTACAGCGGCATGGCCTTTTCCTGTGCAGCCGCATGCGCCGCGGCCAAGGAGACGGCAAGCATCGCATTGGCGCCGAGGCGGGATTTGTTCTCTGTCCCGTCGAGGTCGATGAGTCGACGGTCGATCGCCTCCTGTGCGGCCGCGTTCTGTCCCAGCAGGGCATCGCGAATCTCCCCGTTGACGTTGGCGACGGCAGTCAGTACCCCCTTGCCGAGATAGCGTCCCTTGTCGCCGTCGCGCAGTTCCAGCGCCTCACGCGAACCGGTAGACGCGCCAGACGGCGCGACCGCGCGACCAATGGCACCGTCGTCGGTCAGGACATCGGCTTCTACCGTGGGGTTTCCGCGCGAATCCAGGATTTCACGGGCGCGGATATCGATGATCTCGGACATGGGTACTCCTGCATTTATAATTTCGGTGAAGACGGACAGTGTCCACCCGCGGGTCGATGACACACGCCACGCGCGGCGGACACCCTGCCCCGGCGGCCGGCCGGTAGCTCCGCCCCACCCTACAATTCGTTTTCCACAAAGCCTTTGCGCTTGACCACGCGGTCGAGATCGACCAGCGTTTCCAGCAATTGGCCCATTTTGTCCAGTGGCCAGGAATTCGGTCCGTCGGACAGCGCATTGTCCGGGTCCGGATGGGTCTCCATGAACAGGCCCGAGATACCTGCGGCGACGGCTGCGCGTGCCAGCACCGGCACATGTTCGCGCTGACCTCCGGATTTACTACCCAGCCCACCCGGCTGCTGCACCGAGTGGGTCGCATCGAACACGACCGGGCAACCGGTCGCACGCATGACCGCCAGACCGCGCATATCCGAAACCAGGGTGTTGTAACCGAACGACACGCCACGTTCGCAGACCATGATCTGATCATTCCCGGCAGCGCGCGCCTTGTCGACGACGTTGGCCATATCCCAGGGCGCCAGAAACTGCCCCTTCTTGATGTTCACCGGCCGCCCTGCTCGCGCCACGCTCTGGATGAAATTGGTCTGTCGGCACAGGAATGCCGGCGTCTGCAGGACGTCGACGACGGACGCGACCTCGTCCAGCGGAGAGTCCTCATGCACATCGGTCAGTACCGGCAGATCCAGATCGTTCTTGACCCGCTCGAGTATCCTCAGACCCTGCTCCAGTCCCGGTCCGCGTGGACTGTCATGCGAGGAGCGGTTGGCCTTGTCGAACGAGGATTTGTAGATAAAGGGAACGCCCAGCGACGCGGTCAGTTCCTGCAGCGCTTGCGCCACCGACAATGCAGAGGCCTCACTCTCGATGACACAGGTCCCCGCAATCAGAAAAAACGGTCGATCCAGACCCACTTCGAAACCACACAGATTCACGCCGACGCCACCTCAGCAATACCCTTGTCACGAAATGCCAGAGCCGCATTGACGAAACCCTGGAACAGCGGATGACCATAGCGCGGCGTCGATGTGAATTCCGGGTGGAACTGGCAGGCCACATACCAGGGGTGCGAAGGCAATTCGATCACCTCGACCAGGCGGCCGTCGATCGATGTTCCCGCGACCTTCAGGCCGCCATCCTCCAACTCCTGGCGAAATCCGTTGTTGAACTCATAACGGTGACGATGCCGCTCGCTGATTACGTCCTTGCCATAACATTTACGCGCTATGGTGCCCCTGGCCAGCTTGCACTGCTGCGCGCCCAGTCGCATGGTCCCGCCGAGATCGGCATCGGTTGCGCGTTGTTCGATGGAACCGTCGGCGTTCAGCCATTCCGTGATCAATGCGATCACCGGGAATGGCGTCGTCGGATTGAACTCGGTACTGTGCGCCCCTTCGAGATTTGCCAGGTTGCGCGCAATCTCGATCACCGCCACCTGCATGCCCAGACAGATACCCAGATAGGGCACGCCGTTCTCGCGTGCATATCGGGCCGCCGCGATCTTGCCCTCGACACCCCGTTCACCGAAGCCGCCCGGCACCAGGATCGCATGCATCTCACCCAGCCTGTCTGTTCCCTCCACCTCGAGCATCTCGGAATCGACATAATGGATGTTGACCTTGCGCGAAGACTTGATGCCCGCGTGTATCAGGGCCTCGTTCAGCGATTTGTACGATTCGGTCAGATCGACGTATTTGCCGACCATCGCGATATTGACCTCGCCCACCGTATTGTCCAGGCCATCGACGACCGCCTGCCACTCGCTGAGATCCGCCGGCGGAACATCCAGCCGGAGTTGGTCTACCACAATCTCGTCCAGCCCCTGTGCATGCAGCATCAGCGGAATCCGGTAGATGCTGTCGGCATCGATGGCCGAGATGACGGCGCGCTCGGCCACGTTGGTGAACAGGGCGATCTTACGGCGTTCGCCATCCGGCACCGGCCGGTCGGCGCGGCAGAGCAGGACATCAGGCTGGATGCCGATCGAGCGCAGTTCCTTTACCGAATGCTGCGTCGGCTTGGTCTTGACCTCGCCCGAAGTCGGGATATAGGGCACCAGGGTCAGGTGCATGTACAGCACGTTGTCGTGGCCCATCTCCACACCCATCTGGCGGATGGCCTCGAGAAACGGCAACGACTCGATGTCGCCGACCGTCCCGCCGATCTCCACCAGCGCCACGTCGGAATCGCCCGCGCCGCGCCGCACACAATCCTTGATCTCGTTGGTGATGTGCGGAATGACCTGCACGGTGCCGCCCAGATACTCGCCGCGCCGCTCCTTGCGGATGACATTTTCGTAGATCTGGCCGGTGGTGAAATTGTTGTTGCGGCCCATCGTGGTGCGGATGAAACGCTCGTAGTGGCCGAGGTCCAGATCGGTCTCGGCCCCGTCCTCGGTGACAAAAACCTCGCCATGCTGGAACGGACTCATGGTGCCCGGATCGACATTGATGTACGGATCCAGCTTGATCATGGTGACCTGCAGGCCACGCGCCTCAAGCAAGGCTCCGAGAGAGGCAGAGGCGATACCTTTGCCCAGGGACGACACAACGCCGCCCGTTATGAAGATGCATTTAGCCATGGGCCAAGGGGCTCGACTGGAGGTTCAACGGACGGGATTAAACGGTACCAGATGCCCCCATCACGCTCAATCGGAAAAACGGGCGGATCCACACTCCAGTGCAGAAACATAGCCGCAAGTCCATTATTTTTGCCTTATATTCCAATGAACTACCTCAGAATTTTCGTCTCCACGCTAGTGGCATTCGCCGGCTTGGTCTATAGTGATCCTTGCTTGGGACAAAGGAATCCCGGGTCCGTGCCGACTGCTCTCGCCGTATTAAGAGGGGTACTGTCGATGCAGGGAAGCCCAATCATTTTAGAAATAAGCACTTCAAGGAGTTATCCAAATGCGGAAGTTCGCAAAAGCATTCGGCGTTGCGGTTGTCGCAGGCGCAGCTGTATTCACCATGTCATCTGCCAGCGCCTGGTGGGGCGGCGGGCCCTGGGGCGGCAACAACTGGGACAACCAATACAACCGGGGTGCCGGATACGGCAACACCTCCGGCTGGGGTGACGGCTACGGTAGCGGTGATGCTGCCGGCGGCGGTGACTTCAGCATGAACATGAGTGGCCGCGGCAACACCAATATGCGCGGTTACGGCAATGGCTACGGCGCCGGTGATGGCTGGGGTCGTGGTTACAACTACCAGCAGCCCGGCTGGGGCTACGGCGGTTATGGTCCGGGATACGGCGGATGGGGTGGTCCGGGCTGGGGCGGCGGCGCTCCCGGCTGGGGTGGCGCTCCTGGCTGGGGAGCACCGGGTGCACCGGCAGCACCCGCTGCACCGCCAGCCGAGTAGGCTGTAAGCCGCAAAAACGAAAAACCCGCCCTTGTCTAGGGCGGGTTTTTTTATGTCGCTAACAAAAGTTATTGATCGAGATCAAAAATATTCGCACAATGGGGAAGTGCGACAAAAACAGCGGCGAAAAGCAGCCGCGATCAAAAGGGCTACTACCTTGGCAGAGAAAAACGTTATCTCAATCGACAAAATCAAAGTCGCATGTCGTGACTGCAGCCTTGCCACACTCTGCCTCCCCATGGGGCTACGGCCGGAGGATGTCGACCGGCTGGATTCCATCGTCAAGCGCAACCGGCCATTGCAGCGCGGTGACCATCTGTTCCGTGCAGAAGAACCCTTCCGCAACCTGTTCGTGGTAAAGACCGGCGCGGTCAAGACCTTCACCCAGACCAACGATGGCGACGAACAGGTGGTCGGCTTCCATCTGCCCGGCGAGGTTCTCGGCCTGGACGCCATCCAGGACGGCCGCCATGGCTGCAGTGCCCGTGCACTCGAAACCACGGCGATCTGCGAACTGCCATTCGAAAGACTGGAGGACCTGTCCGCGAACATCCCCAGCCTGCAGCATCAGATGTTCCGCCTGCTGAGCAAGGAGATCAGCCAAGAGGCAGAGATGATGGCCCTGCTCGGCCGCAGCACCGCGGAAGAACGTGTCGCCTCATTCCTTTTGAGCCTCTCCGATCGCTTCAAGCGACGCGGCTTTTCGGCCACCGACTTCTTTCTCAGTATGTCGCGCCAGGAGATCGGCAGTTATCTGGGGCTGGCGCTGGAAACGGTCAGCCGGCTGTTCACCCGGTTCCAGGATGAGAAGATCCTGAAGGTCGAACGCAAACACGTGCAAATACTCGATATGAAGCGACTCCGCGCGATGGTGAACCACCCACCGAATTGCGAACGCCACCGCGTAAACCCATCGACTTGAGCTAGATCAAGTCAGCAGCGACAAAAATCCTTGCTCCGCGACTCCGCGGATCACATTTGATATAAATCAAAACAGTAATTCCTTATAAGCCATTAGTGTGCCCGCGAGGTTGGCCCAACCGACATCGCGACGGGCCGATGTATTTTAACTTGGGAGACGCGTAATGGAGTCACAGACCACGTATAACTATAAGGTCGTGCGCCAGTTCTCAGTTATGACCGTCATATGGGGCATTGTCGGAATGCTCGTCGGCGTCATCATCGCTGCTCAACTGGCCCTGCCTGAACTCACTGACGGTATTTCCTGGCTCAGCTATGGGCGCCTGCGTCCGCTGCACACCAATGCCGTTATCTTTGCTTTCGGGGGTTCCGCCCTGTTCGCAACGTCTTATTACGTGGTACAGCGCACCTGTCAGACACGTCTGTTTGGCGGTCCATTGGCGGGATTCACCTTCTGGGGCTGGAACCTGATCATCGTGCTGGCGGCCGTTACCCTGCCGCTCGGCATCACCAGCGGTAAGGAATACGCCGAACTGGAATGGCCGATCGACCTGCTGATCGCCGTGGTCTGGGTCGTCTATGCGATCGTGTTCTTCGGCACCGTCGCGACGCGCAAGGTCAAGCACATTTATGTCGCCAACTGGTTCTTCGGTGCGTTCATCCTGACCGTCGCCGTACTGCATATCGTCAACAGCGCCTTTGTCCCGGTCTCCCTGACCAAGGGCTACAGCATGTACCCGGGCGCCATCGACGCCATGGTGCAATGGTGGTACGGCCACAACGCAGTGGGCTTCTTCCTGACCACCGCCTTCCTCGGCATGATGTACTACTTCATCCCGAAACAGGCCGGTCGCCCGGTCTACTCGTACCGCCTCTCGGTCGTACACTTCTGGGCCCTGATCTCTACCTACATGTGGGCCGGCCCGCACCACCTGCACTACACCGCGCTGCCAGACTGGGCACAGTCAGTCGGTATGGTCTTCTCGCTGATCCTGCTGGCTCCCTCCTGGGGAGGCATGATCAACGGCATCATGACCCTGTCCGGGGCCTGGCATAAGCTGCGTACCGATCCGATTCTTAAATTCCTGATCGTATCGCTGTCGTTCTACGGCATGTCGACCTTCGAAGGCCCGATGATGTCGATCAAGACCGTCAACGCCCTGTCGCACTACACCGACTGGACCGTTGGTCACGTGCACTCCGGTGCACTGGGCTGGGTCGCCATGGTTTCGATCGGCTCGCTGTACTATCTGATCCCGCGTATGTTCGGCAAGACCGAGATGGCCAGCATGAAACTGGTCGAACTGCACTTCTGGACCGCCACCATCGGCGTGGTGCTGTACATCGCGGCCATGTGGATCGCGGGTGTCATGCAGGGTCTGATGTGGCGTGCGGTCAATGCCGACGGCACCCTGACCTACTCCTTCATCGAATCGGTGGAACGCACCTATCCGTTCTACTTCGTCCGCCTGCTGGGTGGCGCCCTGTTCCTGGTTGGCATGCTGATCATGGCATACAACCTGTGGAAGACAGCCGCCGAAGGACGCACCGAAGATTCGGACGATGCCATTCCGGCACCGGCCGCCCACTGATCCCAAGGAGTATCGACAATGTCACATGAAGTCGTTGAAAAGAACATCGGCCTCCTGGCGATACTGGTCATCCTTGTGATCAGTGTCGGCGGTCTGGTCGAGATCGTCCCCCTGTTCTTCCTCACGGAGACCACCACACCTGCACCTGGCGTGCACAAGTACAGTGCGCTGCGTCTGGAAGGCCGGGATATCTATATCCGCGAAGGCTGCTACAACTGCCACTCGCAGATGATCCGCCCGTTCCGCGCTGAAACCGAGCGCTATGGTCACTACTCGGTCGCGGGTGAGTCGGTCTACGATCACCCGTTCCAGTGGGGCTCGAAGCGTACCGGTCCGGATCTTGCCCGCGTTGGTGGTCGTTACAGTGATGACTGGCAGTTTGCACACCTGAACAATCCACGTGACGTGGTGCCCGAATCCAACATGCCTTCTTATTCCTGGTTGAGTGAAGCGACTCTGACTGGCGACGAGACAGCCACCAAGATGAAGATGCTCAACATTGCCGTGGGTGCGACCTGCCCGACCTGCGAGCTGTACAGCGAGCAGGATATGGCGAATGCCCAGAAGGAAGTCGCAGGCAAGACTGAAGCGGAGGCCCTGGTGGCCTACCTGCAGGGCCTGGGCCTGGCTTCCAAGCAGTGGTGATCGTTATGGAAATTAACGATATCCGTGCCTGGCACACCGTCGTACTGCTGATCCTGTTTGTCGGGATCGTGATCTGGGCCTACAGCAAGCGTCGCAAGCGTGACTTCGACGAGGCCGCGAACCTGCCATTTGCCGACGAAAAGCGGCACGAGGCAACGATGAATAAGGAGAACCTGTCATGAGTGCGTTCTGGAGTGGATGGATCATCATCCTTACCGTCGGCAATATCCTCGGATGCGTCTGGTTGGTCTGGTGGACCATGCGGCGGCGTGCCGGTGAGTCCGCACAGGGCGACGTCACCGGCCATACCTGGGATGGCGATCTGCAGGAATACAACAACCCGCTGCCGCGTTGGTGGCTGTGGCTGTTCTACATCACCCTGATATTCGCTGCCGCCTACCTGGCCATGTATCCCGGACTGGGCAAGTTCGGTGGCATGCTGGGTTGGTCGTCGGGTAACACCCTGACCGCTGACACAGGCTCGCAGTACTCTGGTGAAATGCAAAAGGCCGCAGAAAAGTACGACCCGATCTTCAAACAGTATGCCGCCGTCGCAGTCACTGACCTGGCCGCCAAGCCTGAGTACCAGGAGGCGCGCGAGATGGGCAAGCGCCTGTTCCTGACCTACTGCATGCAGTGTCATGGATCGGATGCCGGTGGCTCGCGCGGCTTCCCCAACCTGACCGACGGCGCCTGGCTGTGGGGGGGCACCCCGGAGCAGATCAAAGTATCGATTGCCAACGGGCGTAACGGCATGATGCCGAACCTGGGACTCAGTCCAGAGCAAGTGGAAAATCTCACAGCCTATGTGATCAGCCTCTCGGGCCGCGATGCGGATGCCACCAAGGCCGAGGCTGGCAAAGAGGCGTTCTTGACCGCCGGTTGTATCGGCTGCCATGGCCTCGATGGCAAAGGCAACCAGATGCTTGGCGCACCGAACCTGACCGACAACGTCTGGCTGTACGGTGGCAGCGCCGGCGCCATCAAGGAGACCCTGACCAAGGGCCGCGCGGGTGTCATGCCGGCCCAAAAAGGGGCGCTCAGTGATGAAAAGATCCATCTGCTGACGGCTTACGTCTACAGCCTGTCGGCCAAGTAGTAAGCTGAACCAGCCTGGCCCTGGCCGGGCGGATGTCCAAGATAATGCGAATTATCAGTGACTTCCGTCCGGTTTCAGGGCCAGAATCCGTCTAGCTGCAGCTCTTCCGAGGCGCCCACCGCGCACCGCACAGGCCCTGGTCGAGATTTGTAGCTCGACCGCAACTGACCGCCACGCACGACTGAACGGCGATACCACAGGAAGAGCACATGTCCACCCAGCCTGCGACCCAGCCAGACAAGAATCAGCTGCCGGTAATCCAGCAGATCATCTCCGTGATGTGGCCCTCGTTTCTGACCGCGAGTGCGGCCACAATCATATTTTTCACCGTGTTCGATCCCACCGAACTCGGAGAGATCGGCGGGTTTCCCGACCTGACCCGTATGGGCGGTTACACCATCGGCTTCTTCTGTTTCTGGTTACTGACCTCGATCAGCTGCGCATTGACCTGTTATTTCCGGCGGCCGACAAACAGGCCGACCCACCCCAAAGCACCTTCGGAAACCTGACAAGGGAACAAGCAGACGATGGCCCAGCCTGGCGCACAAGAAGACACCCAGCCGATAGAAGAAGAGCTTTATAAAAAGCGCGAAAAAATCTATGCGCGTGAAGTCCACGGTATCTTTGCTGGGCTGCGGCTGCTCACCGTGGCGGTCCTGCTGGGTCTTTACTACGGTATTCCCTGGGTCAACTGGGAAGGCCGGCAGGCGGTCTTGTTCGATCTGCCGGCACGTAAATTCCATATCTTCGGCCTGACATTCTGGCCGCAGGACTTTTTCTATCTGTCCATGCTGCTGATCATCGCCGCCATTGCCCTGTTCATGTTTACAGCACTGGCCGGACGCCTGTGGTGCGGATATGCCTGCCCGCAGACCGTGTGGACCGAGATCTACATGTGGATCGAGCGCAAGATCGAGGGCGGCTCGCGCAAACAGAAGAAACGCGACCAGGGCCCACGCGATGCGTCCTACTATGGCATCAAGGCCGCCAAACATGGCGCCTGGCTGGCATTCTCACTGTGGACGGGTATTTCCTTCGTCGGTTATTTCACGCCCATCCAGGAGCTCTGGGGCAGCATCCTGAGCCTGAACACCGGCCCCTGGGAGACCTTCTGGATCTTTTTCTACGGATTTGCCACCTATGGCAACGCGGGCTTCATGCGTGAACAGGTGTGCATCTACATGTGCCCCTACGCGCGTTTTCAGAGTGCGATGTTCGATCACGACACCCTGATCATCTCGTACGACGAGAAACGTGGTGATCCTCGGGGTTCGCGTAAGCGGGGAACGCCGTCCGCGGACATCGGGCTTGGCGACTGCATCGACTGCGGCCTGTGTGTCCAGGTCTGCCCGGTCGGCATCGACATACGCGACGGACTGCAGTACCAGTGCATCGGCTGTGCCGCCTGTATCGATGTCTGTGACGAGGTCATGGACAAGATGCGATATCCACGCGGCCTGGTGAAATACACCACCGAGAACGCGCTGCAGGGCAAGCCGACAAAATTCGTCCGTCCGCGCATCCTGGTCTACGTCGCCATCCTGACCTTCATCAGCGCGGCTTTGACATACGGCCTGCTGACCCGCATCCCTCTCGAGGTGGACATCATCCGTGACCGCAACCTGCTCTATTCCGAGACCGATGAAGGCCTGGTTCAGAACGTCTATAACCTCAAGCTGATCAACATGGACCACCAGCCACAGAGATACCGGCTCAGGGTATCCGGGCTCGAAGGCCTGCAGGTGATCGGTCAGACCGAGGGCATCGAGATCGGCAGCGGCGCCGTGGTCGATCTGCCGTTGCGCGTCGAGATCGACCCGATCGAGCTGAAATCTGCAAGCAGCGAGATCCTGTTCCATATCGAATCCGAGATCTCACCCGAGATCTCTATCGATGAACATGCCCGTTTCCTCGGCCCGGTAATGCGTTAAGGTAGACTCATGCGACCACCCCGCGAAGACACCGAACCCTGGTACAAACAGTTCTGGCCCTGGTTTCTGATCGCCCTGCCGGCGAGCGTGGTGGTGGCCTCGATCGTGACCATCAATCTGGCCATAGAAAGCGACGACGGCCTGGTCAGCGACGACTACTACAAGGAAGGTCTGGCCATCCACAAGAACGCAGACAGTGCCGCCATGGCACAGACGTTGGGGATTGCCGGCACGCTGCGTTACGACGCCGATACAGGCGCTGTGAGCGTCATGCTGGCCAAGCCACTGGAGGACAACAGACCAGCGCTGTCTCTCGAGGTGGTCCATCCCACCCTTCCTGATCAGGACCAGACGATCCGGCTCTCACAGGTGGATGGAACTCGCTTCGCCGGCCGCCTGGAGCCCCTGGGACCGGCACAATGGAAGCTGTCACTGCGCCCGGCCGACCGATCCTGGCGCGTCGAAGGTCGCCTGCCCCAGCCCGGCAGCGGCGAGACCCGACTCGATTGACTCAACCATCCGCCGATTCTCCGGTCGGCATTGGCTGGGCGACCTTGCGCTCGCGCAAACGCGCAATCAGGTAGTAGAACAGCGGCACGAAAAACAGTGCCAGGGTAGTCGCACCGATCATTCCACCGATGATTCCGGTACCGATCGAATGGCGCGATGCGTCACCAGGCCGATCTGGAAGTAGACGTCGTTCTCCATGCCGCGCAGCCAGACCGATACCAAAGCACCGAATATGCCGAACGGCACCGCCGTGATGACGGCGATCGGCAGCGACCATTGCTCATACTGGGCGGCCAGGATCAGGAACACCATCAGCAGCGCGAACACGAAAATGACGGCAGAGGATCCGCCCGACTTTTTCTCTTCATAAGACTGCCCGGACCAACTGTATGAGAAACCATCTGGCAGGTTCTCGTTGGAGACCTCCTCCATGGTCGAGATGGTCTGACCGGAGCTGAATCCGGGGGCCGCATCCCCGGTGACCTTGGCCGCCATGAATCCGTTGAAACGTGGCAGAAGATCGGCGCCGGTCACGTAGTGCACGGTCACCAGGGACGACAATGGGACCATGGCGCCATCCTTCTGCCGGTCCTGCCGTTCCGCGAAATCCTTAAGCGAGACGAATACGGTGCCGGAATTGGTCTTGAATTGACCGTCGATCAGACTGTAGCCGGCAAGGGCCGAATAGTCTTCAACCGCGGGATGTTCGGCAAAGATCTCGGCGACCTTCTGGGTCAGCTCTTGGCTGCGATCGAGGCTGGCTCCATCCGGCAGGATGACTGCCGCAAACAGGTAGCCCTGGTCTTCCGGCGGCACGAAACTGCCGGGAATGATTCTAAACAGCGTATAGGTCGCAAACAGCATTCCGGCGATCAAAAGCAGACTGACCGCCACCCCCTTGAGGGTCATGTGCACGCCGACCGTATACAGCCTGGTGAGTTTATCCAGCGCAGTATTGAAGGCGCGGAAAAAGGCGTTCGGCTTGCCGCCGGCGGGTTTGATCAGAATGGCGGAAAGCGCGGGCGTCAACGTCAGTGCGACGATGCTCGAGATCAATACGGATATGGCGATGGTTA
>Ga0316198_10000355_pt1 | contig 23582 bp, 21 predicted proteins | sample OudBieAanoxic_MG_FD_204935 | JGI IMG/M metagenome (GOLD analysis project Ga0316198, IMG submission 204935) | Coastal sediment microbial communities from Oude Bieten Haven, Netherlands - site A anoxic | ecosystem: Environmental > Aquatic > Marine > Coastal > Sediment | place: Netherlands...
TTTTTCCTGTATGGCACGCGGGACCTTTTTGTTCCACCTTTATAAGAAGAGTATCCCCGTCGCAGTCATAGGATATTTCTTTTACTTTCTGAGTATTTCCAGAAGTAGCCCCCTTGTTCCAAAGCTCCTGTCTGCTTCTAGAATAAAACCATGTGTATCCTGTATCTAGAGTTTTCTTATAGCTTTCTTCGTTCATATATGCAAGCATCAAGACCTCTCCGCTGTTACAGGCCTGAATTATGGCAGGTATTAGTCCATTTTTATCAAATTTTATATTTTCCATATTTACTCCCCTCAAATTATATTCTGATTTCAATACCGCAATCTTTTAAATATCTCTTAAGATCAGGTATTTTTACCTCTCCAAAGTGAAAGATGGAAGCCGCCAGTCCTGCATCAACTTTTGGAAGTTTTTCAAAAAGTATTTTGAAATCCTCCATTTTTCCAGCTCCACCAGAAGCAACAACAGGAACATTAACCACATTGCTTACAGTTTCTAAAAGCTCTAGGTCAAATCCACCTTTGACACCGTCTGTATCTATACTATTTATAACTATTTCTCCTGCTCCAAGCTGACACCCTTTTTTTACCCACTCTACAGCTTCCAATTCTGTTTCTTTTCTTCCACCATTTAAAAACACTTTGAATATACCATTTACCCTTTTCACATCTATAGATAGCACCACACACTGACTGCCATATTTCAATGCAGCCTCTCTTATGAGCTCAGGATTTTTGATCGCCCCTGAATTGACACTTACTTTGTCTGCACCTGCCTTTAGCACCCTGTCAAAATCGCCCAGAGTGTTAATCCCTCCTCCTACTGTGAGAGGTATAAATACTTGGTTTGCCACCTGCTCAACAATATCTGTAAAAAGCTTTCTTCCTTCGTTGGTAGCGGTTATATCGTAAAATACCAGCTCATCAGCTCCCATTTCATTATATATACCAGCAAGCTTTACAGGATCTTCCACATCTCTAACACCTTCAAAATTAACCCCTTTAACTACCTTCCCATCTCTCACATCCAGACACGGGATAATTCTCTTGGTTATCATAATTACCTCCTACAATACTTCCTCCAGCTTGATATTTCCCAAGTAGATAGCCTTTCCAATAATAGCACCATAAATATCTGCTTTTTTCAGAGTATCAATATCTTCTGAACTACTTACTCCACCGGAAGCTATTACATCGATTCCCAGCCGATTGATTTTTTCATAGGCACTAAAATTCGGTCCTGCCATCATCCCATCTTTTGAGATATCGGTATAGATTATAGTCTTTACTCCAGTTTCCTTCAGTGATCTGCATAGCTCAAAAGCATCGATGCCGCTTTCTTCCACCCATCCTTTTATGGCCGCTTTTCCATTTTTCTCATCCACAGACACAGCTATCTTTTCGTCATATTTCTCCACAAGCTTTTTAAGAAGTTCTGGATTTTCAATGGCTGCTGTTCCTAATATAATTCTATTTATACCCAAGTTTAAGAGCATTTCAGCTGTTTCCAGGGTTCTGATACCTCCCCCCAGCTGAAGCTTAACGTTAACACTTTCCCTTATTTTTTTTATTACATCAAGGTTTTTGTTTTCACCATCTTTTGCACCATCCAGATCCACCAGATGAATCCACTCTGCCCCTTTCTCTTCAAATTCTTTTGCCACTTCCCAAGGTTTGTCAGAAAAAATATCAACTTTGTTGAAATCTCCCTTGCTGAGCCTCACTGCCCTTCCATCTTTCAAGTCTATTGCTGGAAAAATTATCATTTTATCATCTCCCCAAATGCTTTTAATAGTTTTAGTCCTGTGCTGTTGCTTTTTTCGGGGTGGAACTGCATCCCCATTATATTCTTGTGTCCTACTACTCCCGGAACCTCTACATCATATTCGCTGGATGCAAGGATATCTTCAGAACTTCCACAGGCAAAATAGCTATGCACGTAATAAACGAATTCATTCTCCCCAAGATATTTAAAAAGAGGAGTGTCCTGCTTAATATTAAGTCTGTTCCATCCCATGTGAGGAATTTTGAGATCTTTTGATATATAAGACTTAAGGGATCTGACCTCGCCTTTAAGCAGGCCAAGTCCTTCATATTCACCGTCTTCGAAATTTTTTTCATAGAGGAGCTGCATTCCCAAACAGATTCCCAGAAGAGGCTTACCATCTGCTGCACATTTTTTTATAAGAGGAATTAGACCTGTATCCTCAAGACTTTTTATGGCATCCCTGAAAGCCCCCACCCCTGGAAGGAGTATTCCGTCAGCATTTTTTATTACTTCAGGATCCGCAGTAAGAACATTTTCTATTTTCAGTTTATTTAGTGCACTCATAACCGAATGGATATTTCCTACACCGTAATCTATAATTGCAATCATCTCTACATCACTCCTTTTGTAGAAGGGATCTCCCCTTTTATTCTTTCATCTATGGTTACAGCCTGATCCAATGCCCTGGCTACCCCTTTAAATATACTCTCGATGATATGGTGGGTGTTATCTCCGTGGATTAGCTTTATATGAAGGGTTATTTGAGCATTTCTTACAAAGGCCCAGAAAAATTCTTTCACCATTTCACTCTCCATATCTCCTACTCTCTTATCAGGGATAGGATCCATGTGGAGATATGCCCTCCCACTAATATCTGTCGCCGCAAGGATAAGTGTTTCATCCATTGGCAGATAAAAATTGCCGTATCTTTTGATACCTTTCATGTCACCCAGTGCTTCCCTAAACGCCCTGCCAAGGACTATACCGGCGTCCTCCACTGAATGGTGGCAGTCGATATAGGTGTCACCTTTTACCTTTAGCTTTATATCAAAGAGGCCGTGCCTCGTAAAAAGTTCCATCATGTGGTCGAAGAATCCTACCCCTGTTGATATCTCGTATTTTCCTGTCCCATCTAGATTCAGTTCCAGGTCTATGTCGGTTTCCTTTGTCTTTCTTTTTATCGTGCTTTTTCTCACAATTACACCTCCATTATCTGATCAATATTTTTTACCAGATTTTCCATCTCTTCCTTTGTTCCAATGGAAATTCTCAGATAACTGTCGATGAGAGGCTTTTTAAAATATCTCACGAGTATCTTTCTTGCCTTTAATTTTTTATACATATTTTCGGCATCTTCTAATTTTATAAAGATAAAATTTGCCACAGAAGGAAGCATTTCTATACCTCTTATTTTAAGTTGCGATACTGTCCACTCCCTACTTTTTATTATCTCATCGCAGGTATATTCAAAGTGATTTTTATCCTCTATGGCGGCCTTTCCTGCAGCCTGGGCCAGTCTGTCCAGGGGATATGAATTGAATGAATCCTTTACCCTTGTGAGTCCCTCTATAAGTTTCACGTCACCAATAGCGAACCCTATCCTCATACCGGCCAAGGATCTGGATTTTGAGAAGGTCTGCACGATGAGAAGGTTCTTGTACTTACCGATGAGTTCTACTGCAGATCTACCACCAAAATCTATATAGGCTTCGTCTACAACCACGAGGTTGTCGGGATTGTTTGTCAAGATCTCCTCAATGACATCTAGATCCACCCCTATACCTGTAGGAGCATTTGGATTTGGAAAGATAATGTTCCCGTCCAGGCCGAGGTATTGCTCCGTCTCTATCTCAAACTTTTTATTTAGAGAAATAGTCTGGTAGTTTATCTCGTATAATCCGCAGTAAACAGGATAAAAACTGTATGTAATATTCGGGAAGTAGAGTTTCTTATCCTTAAAAAATGCCATAAAGACATGGGCAAGGACTTCATCGGATCCGTTCCCAACAAATATATTTTCCTTTTCTATCTCATAAAAACTTGCAATGGCATCTCTTAGTTCAGTACTCTCAGGATCAGGATACTTCTTCAGCTCTGATCCCAGACATTTTTTTATTTTTTCGATAACTTTTGGAGACGGCGGAAAAGGATTTTCGTTGGTATTAAGCTTTATTATTCCAGATTCATTTAGCTGCTCTCCTGGGACATAAGGAGTCAATGTTTTAGTGATGTTACTCCAAAATTTCATAATTATTCCTCCTCAAATCTTATCCTAATAGAATTGCTGTGAGCCGTCAGTCCCTCACTTTCTGATATCTCCAGGATGGTATCTTTTACTTCTTTCAGTGCCTCCTTGGAATAATAGATTACTGAAGTTTTCTTTATAAAATCATCCACTGAGAGGGGCGATGAAAATTTTGCGGTTCCATTTGTGGGGAGTGTATGATTTGGTCCGGCATAGTAATCTCCCAAAGGTTCTGGTGTATTTTCTCCTACAAATATTGCTCCGGCATTTTTAATTGAGTTTACACATAGAAAAGGATCGGCTACCATGAGCTCCAAATGTTCTGTAGCTATGTCGTTGGCTATATCGATGGCTTCGTCCAGATCTTCTGTGATTATAATTCTTCCGTAGTTTTCCAAAGACTTTTCTGCTATCTCTTTCCTGGTGAGTTTATCCAGTTGGATATCCACCTCTTTTGATACTGCCTCTGCCAGCTTCTCACTGGGAGTTATAAGTATAGAGGAAGCCAGTTCATCATGTTCTGCCTGAGAGAGCAGATCGGCAGCAATATATCTGGGATTTGCAGTGTCATCTGCTATGATGAGGATCTCGCTGGGTCCTGCTATCATGTCAATATCCACTATTCCATACACTTGTTTTTTGGCCAAGGCTACATAGATATTACCTGGTCCTGTTATCTTGTATACCTTTGGAATGGTTTTGGTGCCATATGCCAGTGCAGCTATTCCTTGGGCTCCCCCTACCTTAAATATCCTATCTACACCGGCTATTTTTGCAGCTGCCAGAATATTATCCATGATCTTACCGTTTTTTCCAGGAGGAGTTATCATAACCAGATTTTCTACACCGGCTATTTTTGCAGGAATGGCATTCATAAGCACTGTAGATGGATAAGGGGACTTGCCGCCAGGAATATATATTCCTACCTTTTCGATTGGATTTATGAGCTGCCCGGTTATCCTTCCCTTCAGTGTATTATCCATGAATGAGTTTCTCTTCTGCTTCTCATGAAACCTTTTGATGCTGTCGGCTGCTTCTGCTAAAGCTATTTTGAGAGATTCTGGGGTTCTTTTCCACGCTATATCTATCTCATCTGCAGTGACTTCCATGCTGTCTAGTTCTGCACCGTCAAACTTTGCAGTATATTCAAGTACTGCACTGTCTCCATTTTTCTTTACATTTTTCACGATCTCTTCTACAGTAATATTGATATCTTTATAGTCTAGATCACCCCTTGAGAGTATCTCAGACTTGATGGTATCGTACTGTGAACTTCTAAGTATTTTCATTAAAGCTCCCTCCTTATATCCTCAAGCACTTTTTCTATAGTCTCATTTTTAAATTTGTAACTTACCTTGTTGACAATGATTCTTGCACTGATATCCTCTAGCTTTTCTATAATTTCCAAATTATTTTCCTTCAACGTGGCACCGGTTTCCACTATGTCTACTATGGCATCGGAAAGTCCCACCATGGGAGCCAGTTCCACAGAACCATTTAATTTTATGAGTTCTACCTTTCTTTCTACTTTTTCAAAATGTTTTCTGGCATAATTAATATATTTTGTAGCTATTTTTATGGTCCTGTTACCATTATATTTCCATCCCCTTGGTGCAGCTATGGCAAAGTAACACCTGCCAAATCCAAGGTCCAGCATGTCATAGACATCTGCTTCGCTTTCCATGAGTACATCCACCCCGGCGACCCCTATATCTGCTATACCCTTTTCCACATATACAGGCACATCACTTGGTTTCACCCAAAAATATTTCACTTTATTTTCCTCGCTTGTAAATACAAGCTTTCTACCTTCCTCTTCCAGTTCCTTGCACGAATAACCTATTTTTTTCAAAAGGTCGTATGATTTTTTCCCCAATCTGCCCTTAGGCAGAGCTATGTTTATATACATGATCTGTCCTCCTAGAAAGCAACGTGACGTTGCATCCAATTAAGTATAATTAAAGTTTTCTTCCTTTCAATAAATAATTTTATACTAACCACAAAAATACTGAATTGTTGAATATTTTTGATTTAATTCTTCATTGGATTCACTTTTGTCCTCTGATAATACCCTTACTGTCTTACCATTTTTTCTATATTCCCTGGCCTTTTCCATGGCCTCAAAGCCGTTTTCCAGATCTGAATAGAAAAGCAGATAATCTATCTTTGTACGCTCTCTTTTTATAGACTCAAAATAATTGTCTATCTCTAAACAAAATCCCAGTGCCGATGCATCCTTTCCAAATCTTGTAACCAGTTTGTCATATCTGCCCCCACTCAGTATAGGTTTTTTGATATCCGAAATATAACCTTTAAAGATCAGGCCGTTATAATATTGCAGTGCAACACTTATGGAAAAATCTATCTCTATCTTATCCTGGGGATATTTTTTACCCAGAGCCTTTAGAATAGTCTCCAGATCCTCCAGTATTTTTCTTTGTTTATCGGTCACTGCCATCTCATAAAGAGTTTCCTTTACCCTTTCAAAGTTTCCGAAGAGCCGATTTAACTTTAGAAGTTTAACGATTTTTTCTTCCTCTATACCTATATTTTTAAGATAATTTTCAAGGTCGCTGCTTCTTCTATAAAGATATTCAAGTATACGTTCCCTGGCTTGTTCTTCCTCTATCACGGAATTTACCATCTCTTTAATAAATTCCGTATTGGAGATACACAGAATATAGTTTGGGTCTAATTTTTCCAATGTCTGTACAGCTAGATCAAGGATTTCTACATCGGATAGGATATTTTCTCCACCCAGGTACTCTATCCCCACCTGTTTTCTTTCGTTGAATTCCAGACCGTTTTTATCTGCACGAAACACACTGTCATTGTAGTAGAATTTCCCTCTTTTAGCTTGTTGTTCGGAAAAATACTTTACTACCGGCAGAGTCATATCCGGCCTTAACACATAAAGATCACCTTTTGGATTCATTATTTTTAGGAGATTACCCTCATTTATCATATCTTTGTTTGCAAAGTATGTATCATATTTCTCAAACGTATTCAATTTAATCTTTTCATATCCGTATGACTCGAATATTTTTTCAAAATCCATGACAAATTCTTCTTCTTTTCTGTAGTTTTTCATATTATTCCTCCTATAAAAAAAAGAGCCCCTAGATACATTTAGTATCTAGAGGCTCTTAAAATCTTAGTTTCTAAGAAATGCTTTAAGAAATGTTTTATCACCAACCCAGATACAGACCCTAAATTTTCGTTAAACGAAATGGATCTGTATCTTTTTAAAGAATACAAACCCTTTTAATAGTGATGATGATGATGCCTGATAGCGAACATTTGATTAAACATTTTTTTCCTCCTAAGATTTTTTTTTAATTTTATTTGTTGTAACACATTTGAGTTCTTTTAAAAAAACTTTTTTTGATTTGAATCATTCTAGCACAAGTTTTTTCTTTTGCATACTTTTATTTTTTTTAATTTTATGAAGGGTCTTTTTTCTCTTTTCAAAGGTAGTCACATATTCAAACCCTGCACTTTTTAAATAATCCATAGCTTTTTCATAGTTACTGAGTACTCTTTCGGCTATGTGGGAGTCACTTCCTACAGTGATTATCGTCCCTCCCATCTCCCTATAAAATTTAATTATATCCAAGGTAGGATTTATATTAGCAGAATCATAAAAAAGTCCACCTGTATTTATCTCTATCCCCTTTCCCTCTTGTATTATGTGGGCAAAAAGTTCCTTCAATACCTCTTTAGATTCTCCTAACTCATGAGTTTGTGCCTCTAAAAAATACCTTCTTATTAAGTCGATATGACCCACTACATCGTAATCGTTAAAATGTTTAAAAACATCTAACATCTCACGAAAATATTTGGCAAAAAGATTATCTAAATCTTTCACTTCAGGATCCATACCGTATAAGCCTACCCCTTCTAAACAGTGAGCAGATGCCAAAATAAAATCAAATTCATGTTCTTTAGTATACTCGATTATCTCCTGTATATTTTTTTCTCCTGCCTGTATCCCTATCTCAACACCCATATAGAGATCGATTTGTTTTCCGTAAATAGATTTTATTCTTTCAAACTCCTTCTTATATGCATCATAATCCAGGTTGAATTTCAATTTTTCATGGGGGTAATTAAACTCCTTATGCTCTGTAAAACATATTTTTTTGCCACCTTTTTTTATCGCTTCCTCCACGATATTTATTATTTTTTCCGTTGAATCATCGGAAAATTCTGAATGGATATGATAATCAAACACTGTATTCCTCCCATTTTTCAATCTATATTTCTAGTATTTTTAACCAAATAATAACATATCTTGTTATAAAAAAGCAACGTGATGTTGAATCCAGATAGGCATAATCTAGGGTTTTATAATTTTCTAGATAATAAAAAATTTTAAAAATAAAGGTTGACATAATCAAATGATATCTGTTAGGATTATCTCAAATAAAAAAGAGAAGAAAAAAATCGTAGGAGGATTTGTTATGTTAATCAGGAGAAGCAGGATGAGAAGAAGAAAACCAATAAACCCTACCATTCTAAAATGGCTTGATTAATCTGATAATTTTTTGTGCAAAGATTTGGAAACCAATACTTCCAATGAGTATATAAAAAGTTTATTAACAGGCCGGCAATAAATATTGCTGGCTTTTGTTTTAAGGAGAACCTGGTAGGAGCTCGTTTAGAAAGCTTACACCAGGTTTTTTATTTGTAAAAATTTAAAGAGATATTTTGAGGAGGAACACAGATGCTAAGGGAAAGTTTTAGGAGAAATAAATCATATAATTTAATATTTTTTTATACCCGATAAGATCTTTGTCGATTCCTAGGAGTCTGCCAATTTTTCGGTAGGCTCATTTTTTATACAAAAAAATAGGGGAAAACAGAAAAAAATAGAGGTTCAAAGCAAAATAAGTTCATAAATTGGAGGGGGTAAACAGATGAAAAATGTCGGAATATTAGGAGCTACCGGGTATGCTGGCCAACAACTTTTAGGGTTATTGAGAACCCATTCCCAGATAAAAATAGAATTTATTGCATCTCATAGTTATGAGGGGCAGGATTTTTCTAGCATATATGAGAATTACTACCATGAATTTAATAAGGTATGTATTTCTAATACACAGGTTGAAGAAAATCTCAATAAAATAGACCTTCTCTTTATAGCTCTTCCCCATGGAAAAGCCTTTGAAATCACAAAGAAAGCCTTGGATATGGGGGTGAAGGTAATAGATCTAGGGGCGGATTTTCGTCTAAATGACCACGAAGTCTATGAAGAATGGTATAAAGTTCCCTGTAAAGGAAAGGATATATTACCCCAAGCTGTGTATGGACTTACCGAATTAAATAGGGAAAAGATAGCTAATAGTAATCTTGTGGCAAATCCAGGGTGCTATCCCACAGCTAGTTTATTAGGGGTGATTCCACTTTTAAAAAATAATCTTATCGATACAGATTCCATCATCATAGATGCAAAATCTGGAGTAAGTGGTGCTGGTAGGAGTGCCTCAATCCCCAGCCTTATGTGTGAATGTAGTGAATCTATAAAGGCCTATGCCGTAGGAATGCATAGACATACACCAGAGATAGAACAAGAGGCTGGTAAAATTAGTAAAAAAGAGGTGACTCTTACATTCACTCCCCATCTAGTTCCTATGAATAGGGGGATCTTATCAGTTATCTATGCAAAGCTTAGAGAAAATATCGAAGAAGAAGAATTAAAAAAGATCTATTTAGATGAATATCAGGGGGATAAATTTATAAGAATCAAAGATACCTTACCTGAAACAAGATGGGTAAAGAGGAGCAACTATTGCGATATCTCTGTAAGAGTGGACAAAAGAACGGGAAGAGTCATAATTATATCGGCGATAGATAACCTTATGAAGGGTGCAGCAGGTCAAGCGATACAAAATATGAATGTGATGTTTGGATTTGAGGAAACTAAATCGATAGATTTCATATCTATCTTTCCTTAAATCAACTTAAAGTAAAAGGGGGATAAGGTGAATAAAGTTTCTACAATGGGTGAAGATAAAGATAAAATTAAGGATAAAAATATGGGTATCGTAAAAAAAAAGGAGTTATCAGAATTTAAAAAGATGCAATATCTAAGATGCCCTATTAAGGCTATTATTATAAATAACAATTTATTTAAGGGAGAGTGGTAAATTATGAAATTACTTTTAGGAAAAACTATAACAGATGTCGATGGAATAACTGCTAGTGGAGTATCAGGTGGGCTTAAAAGAAGTGGTAAAAAAGATCTTTGTGTTATTCATTCAGAAGGAGAACCTGTAGCCTCAGCTGTATTTACAAAAAACAAGGTAAAGGCAGCCCCCATAGTGATGAATATGGAACATATTCAAAATTCCATCACCAAGGTAGTGGTTGTAAATAGTGGAAATGCCAATGCCTGTACCGGTAAAAAAGGATTGGAAGATGCCAATACCATGGCTCAACTTACTGCCGATATATTGGGGGTAGCCAAAGAAGAGGTAATAATACAATCAACTGGAATCATAGGTGTACAGTTAGACATGGAAAAAATAAATTTTGCCATAAAAAAAGGGTGTGAAAATCTATCTACCCAAGGGGGGCACGATGCAGCTATAGCCATGTTGACTACAGATACATCGGAAAAGAAAATTGCTGTTTCCTTTGAGATAGATGGAAAAGAAATAAGGTTAGCTGGAATAGCCAAAGGGTCTGGAATGGTTCATCCAAATATGGGTACTATACTTTCGACCTTGGTTACAGATTTAAATATCAGTAAGGAGATGTTGGACTTAGCATTTAAAGATAGTGTGGATATGTCTTATAATATGATCTCTGTAGATGGGGATACGAGTACCAATGATATGGCTATGGTTATAGCCAATGGACTGGCAAAGAATAAAAAAATTGAAACTGCTGGAGAAAATTTTAAAAAATTCAAAAAGATCTTAATCTATATCAATACAGAATTGGCTAAATTGATAGCTAAAGATGGGGAAGGAGCTACTAAACTTATAGAGGTAGAGGTGAAAAATGCCCAAACTTTAGAAGATGCTAGAATATCTGCAAAATCAGTTATCAGATCAAATCTTACTAAATGTGCTTTCTTTGGTGCCGATGCAAATTGGGGAAGAATCCTTTGTGCCGTGGGTTATTCAGATGCTGAATTTAATCCCAATAATATAGATATTTCATTTTTTAGTAAAGGAGAATATGTTCAAATAGCTAAAGATGGTATGGGAATAAAATTTGATGTAGATAAAGCCAAAGAAATCTTACTTAAACCAGAAGTTAAGGTAGAGATTGATTTAAAAGACGGTCAGTATTCAGCTACAGCCTGGGGTTGTGACTTAACCTATGATTATGTAAAAATCAATGGGGCATATAGAACTTAAAGGGAGGCAAAAAAATGGAAGACGTTAAGATATTGTCTCAGGCACTTTCCTATATAATGGAGTTTCATGGAAAAACAGTGGTTATAAAGTACGGTGGGAATGCCATGAAAGATGAAGTAACCAAGGAAAAAGTCATAAGGGATATAGCTCTTTTAAAATATGTAGGAATGTTTCCAGTAGTTGTACATGGTGGCGGCCCGGCAATAAATGATATGCTCTATAAATTGAATAAAAAATCTGAATTCAAGATGGGTAATAGGGTGACGGACAGGGAAACAATAGATATTGTAGAGATGGTTTTAGGTGGAAAGGTCAATAAGGAGATAGTGTCTCTTTTAAATAAAAACAATACTAACGCTGTGGGGATTACGGGTAAAGACAGTAATATGATCATGGCAGAAAAAAAATATATAAATATAGATGGAGAAAAAATAGATATAGGTTATGTGGGACAGGTAAAAAAAATAGATACGGGTATCATAAAGAATTTTTTGGAAGCAGGGATAATACCTGTAATAGCACCCCTGGGTACAGATAAGGATGGTAATACCTACAATATAAATGCCGATTATGTGGCAGGGGAGATAGCTAGTGCTCTAAAGGCTGCCAAACTTATATTGATGACCGATATAGATGGTCTTTATAGAGATATAGAGGATAAGAACAGTTTGGTAAAGGAGATTGATATTCTAGAGATTGATCAGCTTATTCAAGATAAAACTATCTGTGGAGGAATGATTCCCAAAGTAGAATCATGTATATCTGCCTTAAAAAACGGTGTGGAAAAGGTGCACATTTTAAACGGCGAAAAGGAACACAGTATCTTGGTGGAATTATTCACCAAAGATGGTATTGGAACTATGATTGTAAATGGCTAATTATAAAAAATATTAAAGGAGAATAAAGGAGGCTAAGATGTTAATAAATATTTATAATAGACCCGATAAAGTTTTTATCTCGGGAAAGGGTATGAAACTATATGATGAAGCAGATAGCGAGTATCTGGATCTTGTATCTGGGATAGCTGTAAATTCACTGGGTCATTGTCACCTTGAAATAATAAAGGCTATAAAAAAACAAAGTGAAAAATTACTTCATATTTCAAATCTTTACCATACTACCGAACAATCTGAATTGGCTGAAAAACTGGTGGGATTGAGTGATCATGATAAGGTATTCTTTTGTAACAGTGGAACCGAAGCTGTGGAAGCTGCCTTAAAGATAGCTAGAAAATATGGAAAATTAAAAGCTCATGGGAAAAATAAGATCCTTTATATGAAGGATTCTTTCCATGGAAGAACTATGGGAGCTCTTTCTGTAACAGGCCAGCCCAAGTATCAAAATGAATTTAAACCCTTAATAGGTGGAACCGAGGAATGTGAATTTAATAATATCAATAATATTCAGAAAAAGATGTCTGGAGCTTGTGCAATCATAGTTGAACCTATCCAAGGGGAAGCTGGTTTAATAAAGGCTGAGATTAAATTTTTAAAAAAATTAAGAGAACTTTGTGATAAATGGAATTGCTTACTCATCTTCGATGAAATTCAATGTGGAGTAGGTAGAAGTGGAAGTTTCTTTGCCTATGAAAAATTTGGAGTTATCCCTGATGTGGTGTGTATGGCAAAGGGACTTGGAGGAGGAATCCCTATAGGAGCAGTTCTTGTCAATGAAAAAGCTGACGTTTTTGTTCCTGGAGATCACGGGACTACCTTTGGGGGAAATGCATTTGCTTGTGCTATTGGAAATACTGTTTTAACAGAACTTGTTGATAAGGGAGTAATAGCCGAGGTAGATAAAAAAGCAGAACTTCTAAAGGGAAAATTAGAACTTCTAAACGAAGAGTTTGACCTTATAGAAGAGGTGAGAGGAATTGGGCTCTTACAGGGATTAAAATTAAATGAAAATCCTAGTAACTTTATAAAATATGCACTGAAAAATAATGTACTTTTAGTTGGAGCTGGAGATAATGTAGTGAGAATTATCCCACCTCTAAATGTAGAAGAAACGGAGATTGAGGAAATTTATATCGTATTAAAAAATATATTTCAGGGATTTAAGGGGGAGAAATGATAAAGAATAAAAACTTTTTAAAGTTATTGGATTACACTACAGAGGAATTTAACTATCTTCTGGAGCTTTCAGCTAAGTTAAAGAAGGATAAAAAGGAAGGGACGGAAAAAAAATATCTTTCGGGAAAAAATATCGTTCTTATCTTTGAAAAGGATTCTACTAGAACTAGATGTGCATTTGAAGTGGGAGCTATGGATCAAGGAGCTAATATAACATATCTAGGACCTTCTGGAAGTCAAATTGGAAAGAAGGAGTCTATAAAGGATACTGCTAGAGTTTTAGGTGGTTTTTATGATGGTATACAATATAGAGGATATGCCCAAGAGACTGTAGAGATATTGGGGGAATTTGCAGGTGTACCTGTATGGAATGGTCTTACCGATGAATTTCACCCCACACAAATATTGGCAGATTTTTTAACTATTAAAGAAAAATTTGGTAAATTAGAGGGAATAAAGATGGCATACCTTGGAGATGGAAGAAATAATATGGGTAATTCCCTTATGATAGGTGCAGCTATGGTCGGTATGGATTTTAAAATCGTAGCTCCTCAAGACCTTTTTCCAGGAGAAGAGTTAATAAAAAAAGCTCAAGAAATTGCTAAAACTACAGGTGCTAAACTTACCTTTACAGATTCTTTGGAAGAAGGTGTAAGTGATACAGATGTAGTCTATACAGATGTATGGGTATCTATGGGAGAGGAACAAGGAGTTTGGAAGGAAAGAATAGAAAAATTACTTCCATATCAAGTGAATAACAACCTTATGGATATGACTGCAAAAAATTCTATCTTTTTACATTGCCTTCCAGCATTTCATGACCAAAAGACAGTTGTAGGAAAAGATATCTGGAAAAAATTTGGTATTCAGGAGATGGAAGTTACAGATGAAGTCTTTGAAGGAAGTAAATCTATCGTATTTAAACAAGCAGAAAATAGATTACATACGATAAAGGCAATTATGGTTGCAACACTTGCAGGGGAGATATGATAAGAAGGTCAGAAGCTTTAATATTCCTATGGGTTGGATCAGGGATTAGAAAAAGCAGATGGGATAATCTCATCTGCTTTTTCTAATCCCTAATCTCTTACTTTCATTAAAATTAACTCTAAAACACCTCTAATTTATTTTTCTTTAACGTCCATGCCCATAGTACTAAATAGATCCCTGAAAAAGTTATCAATTTCATAAAAATATTATCCAGGTAAAAACTTCCTCCTAAGGCTATCGCTGTACTTATGACAACTTTGAGCTTGAATTTTACTATATAGGCCAAATTTAACTTTATATATTTTTTATTAAATGTAATGTATAGCAGCATAAAATTAACCATAGATGCTATGGCTGTAGCCAATGCCAATCCCTTATGCTGAAATTGCCTGATCAATACTGCATTTAAAATTATATTTATTGTTATAGATATAACACTAAATATAACAGGCATTTTGGTGTCTTTCATCCCATAAAATGCCCGGCTCATAAGATGGACTGCCGTATAAAAAAACAATCCCACCGAATAATAGATCAAACTTTCAGAGGTGATAGTTATAGAGTTTTGTGTAAACTCTCCATGCCCCAAAACTAACTTTATTATATCTCTAGCATAAAATATCAAGACCCCCATACTGGGTATGATTAAAAACTGTAAAAAATTTAATCCCCGCTGAAGACTCTTCCTCACTGTCTCGGTGTCATTGTTTGAAACAGCCTTAGACAAGGTAGGATAGATTACTGTAGCTATGGAAATTCCAAATACTCCCAAAGGCAGATTATATATCCTTGTGGCATTTTCTAACGCCGACACTCCTCCGCTGGCCAGATGGGATGCAAAGAACTGATCCACTATGCTGTTTATCTGCCTGGCAAAGATCCCAAACAACATGGGAATCATCAATAAAAATATTTTTTTCAGATCCTTATCTTTAAAGTCTATCTTAAATTCATAATTTTTGACTATCTTTATAAAGGTTGGTAAAACAACTAAAAACTGTAACAGTCCTCCTACAACTACTCCTACCGCCATTGCTGTGACACCGTATTGTTTTCCATAAACCATAATACTGATTATTATGGCAAAGTTAAAAAATAAAGAGGTACTGGCAGGTATAAGAAACTTCTTAAAGTTATTTAATATGGCAGAGATCATCCCGGCTAAACCTATAAATACAAAGTAGACTGCCATTATTTTTAGGAGTCTAGAAGCTATTACCTTGGTTTCCTCTGGGTATCCTGTCACAATAAAATTTATTATATTATCAGAAAAGACAACCATAAGGATGGTTATTAAAGTTGTAAATATAAATAATAAATTTAAAATTGAATAGATCAAAGATTTAGATTTCTCAGCTCCACACACTCTTTCCCTATCGTTATAGATCGGTATAAATACCGTTCCTAAAGCTCCCTCTCCCAGGAGCTGCCTGAAAAAATTACTTATCTTAAAAGCACTAAAGTAGGCATCGGTATATTTGGTGGCTCCAAAATAATATGCAATGAGTGCCGTTCGAACCAAGCCCAAAACTCTGCTGGCCAAGGTTATTATCATAATTAAAATACCACTTTTAAACATCCTAGATCACCTCACAGGGAGATTTTAACCTTATACTATCTTCTAATATCTCAATATCATCATCTCTGTATAACTCCAAGAGAGATAAAAATAGATATACCAGATGGAGTCTATCTACAGCTCTAGAAAATACATCCTCTAAATAAATTTCTCTTCCCATAGGCAGAGTTTTCCATAATTTATTTTTTTCTTCTTTTAGGTCATATTTAACCTCGATATCGATCTTATACACATCTGTATTTTCTATATATTTAGAATAGATCTCAAAGATCAGATTTCCACTCAAGTTGGATAGATCAAAATCTGTATTTGGAACCTTAATTATATTTTTCCCCTTACTAAATTTAGTATAGGAAATATTATATTCATTTTCTAATTCACTTATTTTTTGACTTAATTCTTTAAACAATTTATATTCTGCAAGTTTTTGCGAAAGAGCTTCCTCTTTTTTCTCCTTCTCCCTCATATTTAAGATAGACAGTGCTTTTATCTCCAACAACTCGCTGGCTACACCTAAAAATTCTACCTTGATAGCGACACTCTCTTTTCTAGCTTCCTCTATCAGGGAAAGATATTCATCGATCAGTGTACTTATTTTTACCTCTGTTATCTTCATCTCTTTTTTTTCCAAAAGGTGGAGCAGGAGGTCCAGTGGACCCTCAAAATTTTCTAATTTAATATCTAATTTCATTTTTACCTTCTTTAATTTTTTATTTTAGTTATTTTGTAGATATCCCTTCCATATCAACACATCATTGGCAATGGCTGCCTTTAACTCGTCTATGGAATTGAACTTTTTTTCATCCCGGAGATGTTTTATCAACTCCACAATAACTTTTTTTCCGTATATATAATCTGAAAAATCCAATATGTGAGTTTCTACACTGAGTTCTCCATCTTTCAGGGTTGGATTCCTGCCTATATTTACTACCCCATCATAGATTTTGTCATAACCTTCTATCTGTACCTTGGCTCCATATATCCCAAAAGGGGGATATATCTTATCAATTAATTTTAAATTTGCAGTAGGAAATCCTAATTGATGTCCATATTTTTTTCCATGAACCACATTCCCTATTATAAATAAATTATAGCCCAATAGATTCTTTACCCTGTCTAACTCTCCACAGGTTATGAGTTCCCTTATTAAAGTACTGCTTATCACTTTTTTCTCCAAAGTTACAGGATTGGCCTTATTTACCTCTATTCCACAGGTTTTTCCCATATCAATCATATCATCTACAGTAGCTGCTCCCCCTGCACCAAATCTAAAGTTAAATCCTACAAAGATTTCACGGGTTCCGATCTTCTTTAATTGATTTAAAAATTCTAAGGGTGTAAGGGCTGCAAAATCTTTATCAAATTTTTGAAATATAACGTAGTCCACTCCTAATTTTTTCAAAAGATGGACCTTTTCTTCCTTTGAGTTTATCAATTTAGGAGCTGTTTTATGAGACATAAAACTTTTTGGATGTTTATCAAAGGTAAATACCACTGACTTCCCACCTATTTTTTTTGCTCTTTTAACTGCTCCTTCAATAACATTTTTATGACCTTCGTGTATTCCATCAAATGCTCCAATCGCCACACATAGATCGTGTTTTTTCCCCTTTAATTGAAATATATCATCTATGATTTTCATACTGTACTCCTTATTTATTTTCTTCTTCTTTCAAATCGTTATAGATCTTTTCTATTCGTCTGAACCTATTTCTAACACCAGATTTACTCAAATTAATCAGATTTCCTAATTCATGGAGAGAAAACTCTGGATTTTGTAACCTCAGCATAGCCATCTCCTGCAACACCGAGGTCATAGAAGACAGACCGATCTCTCTGTCTATATACTCTATCATAAGTACGTGTTTTCTCCCAGTATTCAGTGTTTTGGTCTCATTGGCTACTTCCCAGTTTATCTCACGAATAGTCTTATTTTTTATTTCTTTCATCATTATAGTTTCTTCATATTTAAAAAATTCTTTGAGTATCCCAACTGCTACTAAAACATCCATAATATCCTCTGAATTTCTCAAATATATCAAGAATTTGTTTCTTTTAGTTGTCTTAAAGCACCGTTTTTCTCTAGTTTTTAAAAGCATATAGAGTTTATCAGCTACCTCTTCAGAATCTATAAAAAAATCAATGGCATATTCTTTTTCTGGGTCTTTTATATACCCGCAGGCCAAAAATAACCCCCTCAAAAAGCCATTATACAAGTCTTCTCTTTGATTTAACTGCTCCTCTATCAATTTGAAGGAGTCTAAAAACTTATTATATCCCATTTGGTATGGTATAGTCACCACATAGACCTTATGTTCTCCCAGTTTTTTACTGATAGAATATTTTATAAATGTCTTTAAATCAGTTAATTTTTTAAAAAGTTCCACTACCCTCTGTGAAAGGGGGTAGTTTTCCAAAGTTATCTCAATTTTTTTTTCATAAAACGCATTCTTTGAGTAAAGTATTCCGTAAATCTCAGCCAGATTTTCATCATAACTATCGATCTCTTTACTAAAAATTTCATCTTTTATCCTAAATGTATATGACATCTCCACTCCTATCTATTTAGCTTCACTCCAGTTATAACCCATAGCTACATTAGCCTTTAATTTCACATGATCCAATTTTACAGTTGTTTCCATTATGTTTTTTATAAGTTCTGCATACTCTTCTACCTTTTCTTCCTTTACCTCAAAGATCAATTCATCATGAACCTGTAAGTTCATTTTTATGTCTTCACGGTCCTTTAGTTTTTCATTTAATTCTACCATTACTATTTTTAAAATATCTGCTGCTGTTCCCTGAATTACAGAGTTTACTGCCATTCGTTCTGCCTGCTTCACAATATTTTTATTGGAAGAATTTATCCCATCTATCGTTCTTTTTCTATCATAGAGGGTTCTTACGAATCCATTAGATTTAGCGTCTTCTATTATCTTTGTTTCTAGAGCTTTTACCCCTGGGTACTGAGCAAAATATCTAGATATATATTCTTTGGCTTCGCTGAGGCTTATGTTCAATTCACTGGATAATCCAAATGCTGTTTTCCCATAGATTATACTAAAATTAACGATTTTTGCCAAAGATCTTTTTTCACGATTTACTTCTTCATCTTCCATCAAAGAAAATAACTTTCTAGCTGTAAGGTCATGGAGATCTTTATCTTGCTCATAGGCAAGGATCAGAGTTTTATCTTGACTTATCTCAGCTAAAACTCTAAGTTCTATTTGAGAATAATCGATAGCCAGCAGTTTATATCCATCTTTTGCCACAAACCCCTGTCTGATTTTTATACCCTCTGGTGTTTTTACAGGGATATTTTGCAGATTCGGATTAGAAGACGAAAGTCTTCCTGTTGCTGTTCCTGTCTGATTATATGTTGTGTGTATCCTGCTGTTCTCATCAACTAGTTTAGGCAGTGCTTCTACATAGGTACTCTGTAATTTAGCTAATTTTCTATATTCCAAAATATCTCTAGCTATCACCTGTTCATCTCTGTCCCGAAGGACCTCGAGTACTTCTACCCCTACTGAATCTTTCTTAACTTTGGATAATTTCATCAGCTGAAATAACACTATCCCCAATTGTTTAGGTGATGCTATATTAAATACCAGTTCATTATTCAAAAGTTCATCTAGATCAGCCTCTTCTATTTTTTGCTCATATGCAGTATACTCTGATTTTTTCTTATAATTAAGTTTTCCAAGCTGCAGGAGGATCTCCCTGATGTTCTCTTCAGTCAGTTCCATCATATTGATGTTATGTTCCACACCTTTTTTTACTTCAGCTTTAATTTGAGGAATTATTTCATCCAATTTTATAGCTAACTCTTTTTGATATTCCTTAAAGTAATCTAAATCAATCAGGATTCCTTCTTCTTCCATCTTATATAAAACTTTGACCAGATCCATCTCGATATTGTACACCTTTGTCAATTTTTCTTCTTTCAATTCTTCCAGGAACTTGTCTCCTGATCTGTATAGAAAATCAGCTCTAATTTCTAAAAAATCATGCATTTCTTCTAAACTCATCTTTTCTATTGATTTTTCCTTTAGGATTTCATCCTGTGTTTTCACAACCACACCATCTCTATTTAGAACCAGATCTTCAAACTCTTCCTTTGTATGATTGGTCAAAAGGTAACTGCCTATAAATATGTCGCATTTTATATTTTTAGGATCTATCCCTGATTTTAATAATTGTTTATATCCATAGACTATATATGGGATATCCAGTTGAAATAATGGTTTTAAGGCATCTAAGGTTATCTCTGTAGTTATGAGAGCACTTGGATTTAAAGACACATATCTGCTCCCCTTATCTGTAATAAATATTATTCCAGTTTCATTTGCAAAGAGTGCCACCTGGTCAGATTTCTTTATCTCATTTTTTAATTTGTTTATTCCGTCTAAATCAACAATATTACTTCTTTCTAACTTTTTTTCTTTTAAAACCTCTGTTTCTTTTTCCTCTTCTTTTTTTTCAGCCTTTGTAAATTTGTCCTCTATCTTTTTCTCTATCAGCTTAAATTCTTCCACTGTTATAGATGCTGTATCTATAACTTTTAAAATCTCTTCAAAAGCTTTTTCTAATTCAGTCTGTCTCTGTGAATCTTTTTCTACAACCTCTGTTTCTAAAGTTTCCATCTTTTGAATATTCAAAGCTGGTTTATCCTTTTCTTCCTTTTCCAGTTCCAAAGTAAACCTTTTGATATAACTCTTAAAGTTTAATTCCTTACACAGTTTTACCAATCTATTTAAATCTTTAACATATTTCATCTCTTCCAAATTAAAATTCAGATCGATGTCTGTTTTTATCACTGCCAGTTCTCTGCTCAAAAATGCAAGTTCCTTGTCCTCAATAATATTCTTTACCAGACCCTTTCCTATTCCAGGAATATCACTTAATTTTTCTACATTTTCATATATCCCTTCTAAGTTTCCATATAGATCCAGCATTGGAACTGCCTTTTTAGGACCTACTTTTCTTACACCTGGTATCCCATCACTGGAGTCTCCAATAAGTCCAAATAGATCTGGAATTAATTCCGGCGTCACTCCTAATTGTGCCACCACATCTTCAGGGGTTCGCAAGATTCCAAACCTGCTTTTTCCGTCTCCCTTACCTAAGAGAGCAATATTTATATTTTCATTCAAAACTTGAGAAAGGTCTTTATCTCCAGTAACTATATAAGTTTCTATTCCTTCCCTAGATAGTTCCTTTGCATAGGTTCCCATGACATCATCGGCTTCATGCCCCTCTATCTTTACTTTTTTTATATTAAATACATCCAGTAATTCTTCAATTCTTTTTATCTGTAAAGCCAGATCATCTGGCATGGGTTTTCTATCTGATTTATATTTATCATAAATTTTAGTTCTTTCCAATGATTTTCTACTTACATCAAAAGCCCCTATTATATATTCAGGTTCAAATTCTTTCAGTACTCCTAAGAGTGTATTTAAAAATCCAAAGGTTGCACCGGTAGGTTCTGAATTTGTTCTAAGGTGTATATGTGCATAATATGATCTATACATAATTGCACTTACGTCTAATAATACTGCTTTTTTCATTTTATTTTCTCCTCTTATTTTTTCATTTTAAAATCATTTTTTTTGATTCTATGAAATGTATTAATCATTATAAATTAAATAGCCATTAGTTTAGACTAGAAATTAATAATATTACTATTTATTATATCATAAATTATTTCTATCTTAGACTTTATTTCCAGATTTTATGTATTTTGTTAGGTTTTATTATTTTCGTTTTAAATTTTATATAATTTAATTATCGGACTTAACAACATATAAAGTAATTATAATATGGTACAGGTGTTCCTCGTCAAAAAAAACATTTTTTATTTCAAAAAAAGCCTTGATTTTTATAAAAAAATAGATTATAAACTTATTAGTGAGTATTTCACAAATAAAATGTTTGTAAATAATACAATATAATTCAAAGGGGGATTAATAATGAAAAAGTTTGACTACATGGAGAAATTTGGACATGAACAATTGGTATTCTTTCATGACAAAGCTACTGGATTAAAGGGAATTACTGGAATCCACGATACTACTTTAGGACCTGCCTTAGGTGGAACTAGATTATGGAACTATGCTACTGAGGAAGAAGCTATTGAAGATGTACTAAGACTTAGTAGAGGTATGACATACAAAGCTGCTTGTGCTGGTTTAAATCTTGGTGGTGGAAAAACTGTTCTTATTGGAGACCCTAAGAAAGTTAAATCTGAAGCATATTTCAGAGGATTAGGAAGATTCGTTCAATCATTAAACGGTAGATATATTACTGCTGAAGATGTTAACACTACTACTAAAGACATGTTATTCTTAGCTATGGAAACTGACCATGTTGTTGGATTACCTGGTAAGAGTGGAAACCCTTCACCTGTTACTGCATGGGGTGTATTCGCTGGATTAAAAGCTACTTTAAAAGAAGCTTTTGGATCTGACTCTGTAGCTGACAAAACTTTCGCTGTACAAGGTGCAGGACAAACTGGTTATTTCTTAATTAAATACTTATTAGGATATGACTTCTTAACTGATACTTATACTAAAGAAAAAGCTAAAAAAATCTACTTCACTGAAGTAAATGAAGAGCATATTGCAAGAATGAAAGCTGAACATCCTGAAGTTGAATTCGTTGCTCCAAGTGATATCTATGGTTTAGATGTCGATTTATTCGCTCCTTGTGCATTAGGAGGAGTTATCAACGACGAAACTATCCCTCAATTTAAGTGTAAAGCTATTGCCGGATCTTCAAACAACGTATTAAAAGAAGATTCACATGCTGATATCTTAAGAGAGAAAGGTATAGTTTATGCTCCAGATTACGTTATCAACGCTGCTGGATTAATCAATGTTTACTATGAAATCAAAGGATATAACAGAGTTAATGCATTACATGATTCTGAATTAATCTATGATAGATTATTAGATATCTACAAGATTGCAAACGAGCAAAACATCTCTACTCATGCTGCAGCTTCTCAATATGCTGAGCATAGAATGGAAACTATGAAAAATATAAACAGAACTTTTATCAAAAGATAGAAGCTAAAACGGAAAAAAGGAAGTTTTAACTTCCTTTTTTCTTTATTTTTTTGAAAATTTGAAAAAATGCGATATTATAGTAGTAGAGACAGATTGACTGTTAGATTGTTAACTAGATTTAGGAGGTATGGATTTTATGAAAATTTTTGATTATATGGAAAAATTTGGACATGAACAATTGGTATTCTTTCATGACAAAGCCACTGGATTAAAGGGAATTACCGGTATCCACGATACTACTTTAGGACCTGCCTTAGGCGGGACTAGATTATGGGACTATGCTACTGAGGATGAAGCGACCGAAGATGTATTGAGACTTAGCAGAGGTATGACATACAAGGCTGCCTGTGCTGGTTTAAATCTTGGGGGGGGAAAAACTGTTCTTATTGGAGACCCTAAGAAAGTTAAATCTGAAGCATATTTCAGAGGATTAGGAAGATTCGTTCAATCATTAAACGGTAGGTATATTACTGCCGAAGATGTTA
>Ga0316198_10000356_pt1 | contig 23559 bp, 12 predicted proteins | sample OudBieAanoxic_MG_FD_204935 | JGI IMG/M metagenome (GOLD analysis project Ga0316198, IMG submission 204935) | Coastal sediment microbial communities from Oude Bieten Haven, Netherlands - site A anoxic | ecosystem: Environmental > Aquatic > Marine > Coastal > Sediment | place: Netherlands...
TTCGTGAAACCTTCGTGTCTCTTCGTGTCCTTCGTGTTTCAAATGCGCGCGCCACGGCGGTGAAAACGTGGTGAACACCTTGAGTTCTTGCGTCGTTTTCGTGGCGCGGGATCACAGCCATCCGAGATTTGCGAGATCGTCGCGCGGCTCGGTGAAGCTGCAGCTGCCGAAGCTGGTCATGGCGTGGAGCCGACCCTCGACCACGCCAACCAAGTCGGTCTCGAGATCCCGCCACTCGAGCGTGGACTCAGTCAGTTGGAACGCCGTGGGATCCTCCTCGGCGATGATTTCGCGGATGATCTCGTCATCGAGGTAATGACCGCGCGAGAGAACCGCCGCCGTGAAGAGGTTGAGAAAGCCGTGGACCGTCGCGCCGAGAGTTGAGTCGTGGTGACGGAAGGGATGATGCAGGCCCTGGGTTGCCTTCAACGGGAGATCCATCGCGAGACCTGCGCTGATGGCGTTCACCACTGCATCGACGGTGGGAATGGCCGAGGCGTCGAGCCCGCCGCAGCGGATCTTGATTCCCGCACGGCGCTTCTCGTCGATTTGGTGGCTGGCGGCAGCCACCGCGGCTGCATCAATGAGTGGGTTGCGCCGGTCGTCGAGCAGCGGGAATTCGAAATACGCGACGGGGGGCCGAGCCGCAACCTCATCGAGATGATGGAAGGTGAGGTCGACGACCTCGGACGTGTCTCCCGTTCCAGGGAGCTTGACTTCGAAGACATCGATGAGGACGTTGTCCTGGTGGAATGCGCTGAAGGCTGTTAATGCCTCTGCGTCGCGCTCGATGGAACCGGCGTATCCCGGAGGGTCGTCACCGCCGGTGCCGAGTGCGGCGATCCGGATCGGTGTCTGCCCGAGGTCGGCGCCTGCCATGAGAGGTGTCAGTTCTTCGAGCCGTGCCGCCGGACAGACGAAGCGGGCGAGCAGCCAGCCGTCGTCGCTCGCACGGTGGGCCAAAAAGCGGGTGAACGCCTCAGCCATGGGCAGTTTTGCCGGGGGGAAGAGCCCGGCGTAGTCGATGATCTCGGCCAGCAGCGCGCGTGATGTCGTCGGCATGTGGACCTCCCCAGGCTCGGGTTTCTGCGACAGCGTCGCGAGCATCGTAGCACCGCCTACGTGGACGTCAGCGTTGGTCGCACACGAATGCATGCCCCTGCGATGGGCAAACACCTAATACCTAATACCTAATACCTATTGCGATGCCGCGCCGGGCCGATCTCGCCCGTCGGCTACAATGCGTCCCTTGGAGGCGCCACCATGCGTTTGACCTTTGTGACCGCCGTTCTGGCCATCGTTCTGTTCCCGTTTGGACTCGCCGTTGCCGACGAGGAGATCGCCCTCGCCAACGCGGGATTCGAGCGGCTGAACCCCGACGGTGCGGTGACCGACTGGGCCAGGATCGCAAACCGATCGTCGGAGGGGTCCGCCGTTGAAGCGAGCACCGATGCGGCGCGCGACGGGGTGGGAAGCCTCAAGCTCGGTGTGCGCGGACACGGAACGGTCACCGCCGAGTCGGCGCCGGTGGCGCTCGAGGTCGGCAAGCTCTATCGACTCAGTGCCTGGATCCGCACCGAGGGCGCGATCTCCGATCCGACGACCAAGTACCCGACGGCGGTCCCCGCCTGCCTCACCATGGCGTCGTTTCCTTTCACCAACCACTCCGAGGCCGTGGGCGGCGACTCGGAGTGGTCCCGGGTCGAGAGCCTGTTCTTCGCGACCCAGAGGGAAGACCGGGTCCGGCTCCACCTCGGTCTCAATGGAAGCGCACGCGGTAGTGCTTGGTTCGACGATGTCCGCCTCGAGAGGGTGGACGACATCACCGAGTACATCCCACTCGAGACCGTCCGGTGGTCGGGCAAGGGCTTCCGTTACGATGATCGCGGTTGGATCGTGGTCCATATCGAGGGCGAGCCGTACGAGCGTGGTTATCAGTATGGTTCGCTGGTCTCCGATGAGATCGTCGCTTACATCAACAAGCTGGGAGTTCTGGCCAGCGAGGCGGACCCGGAGGCCGGATGGCGGCGACTGCGCTTCGAGTGCGACACTCTCTTCCTCCGCACCTACGACGAGGAGTACCTGCGGGAGATGAAGGGCATCGCCGCCGGCGCAGCGGCAGCCGGCGCCGAAGCGTGGGGGCAGTCATTGGATCTCGTCGACATCGTCACCATCAACTCGGTGGTCGATCTCGGTCAACTCGAGGATGCCATCGAAGTCACTCCGCACGCGCTCACCGGTGAGGCCTTTGTCGCTCCCGATGAGGAGATCGAAATCGCACCGGAGAAGCACAGCTGCTCGGCCTTTGCGGCCACGGGTCCCGCGACCGCGACCGGCGACATCGTCTTCGGTCAGATCTTCATGTGGGGCGGCTATACCGGGGTGCACTGGAACGTCATCACCGATGTCGTGCCAACCGACGGCAACCGGCTCGTGTACCACACCTTTCCGGGCGGCATTCACTCGGGCGCCGATTTCTATCTCAACTCGGCGGGGATCATCATCGGCGAGACGACGGTCTCCCAGACACCGTGGGAGCCCGATTCCACCCCGCAGTCAAACCGGATTCGAAAGGCCGCGCAGTACGCGAATTCAATCGATGATGTCGAGCGTATTCTCTGGGACGGCAACAACGGGATGTACACCAACGACTGGCCCATCGCCGATATCAAGACCGGTGAGGTGGCCATTCTCCTGCTCGGCACCCACTCCAAAAAGTTGTGGCGAACCGGTGAAGACATGGCGCCCTTCGGCACCCCGGGTTTTCTCTGGGCCAACAACAACAACCGTGACCCTGAAGTGCGCAAAGAGTACCTCGCGCAGCCAGATGACCGGCCTTACGATCTGATGTATTCGCCCTGGAACCGGGACATCGCCTTCAACGAGTTCTACGCCGAAAACGCGGGCTCCATCGACGCCATCGCAGGGGTCGATCTGTGGGCGACATCGCCGATCAATCGCGCCCACGCCTGCGACGGCAAGATCACCACCACCGAGATGGCCGAGGAGATGGTCTTTCTCGCCCACCACGGCAAGGTGACTCTGCGGGAGAAGTTCCCCACCAAGGGCTGGCGCTATCTGCCCGATCTTCCGGATGCCGATCCCCACCTCAGCCTCGGCTACGCCACCATCAGCCCGATTTTTGTAAACGAGCAGCTCCAGGCAGTGCGCGGCCGCGCTGGAGCCGACGCTGGTGTTCCCGAGGCGCCCGAACTTATCCTCGGAGCGCTCGAGGGCGAGTTTGAGATCGACCGCGCCGATCTCTGGACGCGAACGGTGTTTCCGGCGTCACCAGCGGAGAGCTGGTTCATCAGCGGATCGGCGGCCTACTGGCGGATTCTCGATGGCCTCGATGATGATCCGGTGATCGCCGCCGAGGAAATCGGCGATGCCCTGGCCGAACTGTCGGTTCGGTATCTCTACACAGTTTCCCGCGAGGGCGATATGGCCGCCATAGATGCCCACCGCGCCTATGATCGGTACGGCCCCTATCTGCTGCCGCGGATCAAGGGGACCTTCGCCCTCCATCAGCTCCGTCTGTTGCTCGGCAACGAAGTTTTTCTTGATGTGATGCGGAGGGTTCACGATCAGTTCGCCGAACGTGAGATGTCCACCTCCGATTTCATCGCTGTTGCCGATGAAGTGTCCGGCAAATCGCTCGGCCCATTCATCCGCCAGTGGCTCGAGCGCGAAGGCCTCCCCGAGTTTTCTCCGAGCGTCGAGGTCAGGAAGTCGAAGAACAAGTGGAAGCTCGAGCTATCCGTCACGCAAGGTGACCCCGCCTATCACGCTGTCACCCACATCGAGGTGATCGTAGGCGACGAACGGATTCTCGAGCGTGTCGAAATCGACGGAAAGACGGAATTCGAGTTCGTCTACGACCAGCGCCCGACTCGGGTGGTGTTCAACGCCCTCGATGACATTCCGGTGCCGCGTCGGGATTTCTATGTCTGGCGCAACTTCATCGACGATTTCCACTCCACCCTCATCGTCTACGCGACCGCGAGCCAGATCGAAGCCAACCACACTCTGGCCCGGCGCTGGCAACAGCTCGTCGCCGACACCTATGTGGAGATTCTGCCACCCCTGGTCAAGGACGCCGAGATCGATCACGCCGAGGCCGGGACCCACGATCTGATGGTGCTCGGCACAGGTAACGACAACTATTTCTTCGATGTGCTGGATGGAACAGGAATCGAGGTCGGGCGTGCGCACTTCAAGTTCCGCGGTCGGCAATACTCGGACCCCGAGGATGGTCTTTTCGCGGTTCTTCCCAATCCATTCAACCCGAAGAAAATCCTCTATCTCATCGTGGGCAACTCGGCCAAGGAACTCTACGAGATGACCACCGTGTATCACCGGGAAATCCCATCGTGGGCCGTGTTCAAAGGAAGCGAGATCGTCGTTCAAGGTTTCTTCGAACCGGAAGGCTACGTCATCGACCTGACGGTCGATGACTGAATTATGATTTAGGAATTATGAAAGACCATCGCACCGGATCCAACCTCATCGCCGAACAGCAAGTGCGCTGGTCATTCATATTTGTCCGATCCGATCCGATGCGATGAAATGCGATGTAATCAATAATTCAAAATTCATAATTCAAAATTCAGCGTGGACAACGTCAGTTGTCCGCGCGCACTTCGAAACCTTCGCGTTTCAATCGAGTATGCTTCTACCATGAAAACGAAATTCGTTGTCTGTATCGCGTTTCTGGTTTCCTTGGTGGCCGGGTTTGCCGGCGCCGCGGAAGAGTCGGATCCGGGCACCGAGATCACCGATCTGGTCGCCAATTCCGCTGTCCCCGCGCCCCTCGAATTCCTCGATGACCCGCCCGTGGTGATCGACGCCGAGGCTCCGGAGGTCAAGGCCACCGAGCCCGCGGTCGTCGAGCATCAGGGGTTTGTGAGTTTCCAGGTCAACGTGGGTGCCGATGGATTCAACATCCTCGGCGATGCCGCCAACGAACCGTCCATCGCAGTGAGTCCTCTCGAACCGAACAAGATGTCCATCGGCTGGAGGCAGTTCGACTCGGTGACATCCAATTTCCGCCAGGCCGGGTGGGGCTGGAGCGATGATCGGGGTCGAACGTGGACCTTCCCAGGCGTCTTCACTCCTGGGGTGTTTCGATCGGATCCGGTCCTCGATGTCGATGGAGACGGCCGCTTCTACTACTACAGCCTCTTTTGGGACCTCGCGGACTCCTACCTCTGCGATTTCTTCTTCTCCAATAACAGCGGGAGAACATGGTCGGGCCCGGTCCGGGCCTTCGGCGGCGACAAACAGTGGTTCACCATCGACCGGACCGACGGCGCCGGCCGTGGCAACATCTACGTGAGTTGGAGTACCGCCGGAAATTCCTTTGGGAGGCGGATCTTCATCCGGTCCACTGACGGCGGTAGTACTTTTTCAGAACCCGTCGAGCTTTCGCCCGCCCCCATCTGGGGAACGCTCGCCGTCGATCCGGAGGGGAGCCTCTACCTGGCCGGGAACGCCAACTTCAATAGAACGATCTTTGTCGTCCACCGATCAATGGATGCCTGGGATTCAGGTGTCGATCCGACTTTCGATGCATTTACGGTCAACCTCGGTGGACGCCAGACCAGCTTCGCCGGCCCCAACCGAGAGGGGCTTCTTGGGCAGGTCTGGATCGCGGCCAACCACAGCGATGGTCCCGACCGGGGAGATCTCTATATCGTGGCGTCGGTCGATCCTCCAGGCGGCGACCCGCAGGACGTTCACTTCATTCGATCAACGGACCGAGGAGAGAACTGGAGTCTGCCTATCCGCGTCAACACCGATGATCGCAGGGCCTGGCAGTGGTTCGGCACCATGTCGGTGGCGCCGGGCGGCCGGATCGATGTGGTCTGGATCGAATCGGTGACCGAAGAGGAGCCCAACATAGGTCAGCTGATGTATGCGTTCTCAGAAGACGGCGGTGACACCTGGTCCGTTCCGGTTTCTGCAAGCCCTCTGTTCAACAGTTGGCGGGGGTGGCCGCGCCAGGACAAGATGGGCGATTACTACGACATGGTCTCGGACGACTCCGGTGCGGATCTGGCCTACGCGGCGACCTTCAACGACGAGCAGGATGTCTACTACCTGAGGTTGTGGAGCGACTGCGACGGCAACGGGATCAGCGATTCCCACGATTTGTGGTCGGGTCAGGCGCGCGACTGCAATGCCAACGCCGTGTCCGACAGCTGCGAGATCATCGAGGATCCCGCCCTCGACAACGATGACGACGGAATCCTCGACAGCTGTCAGGCCCCACCACGCACCGGCGGCGGTAGGGTGATGCCGTAGGCCGCCCATACCTGTCATTCTGAGCACCGCCACGGCGCGAGGCGGCACCTACTCTTGGAAAGAACTGGGGTCCGTACCGCGAGGCACAATGGATCCGCAGAGTCGCGAAGCACGCCAAAGTACCGCCAAGCATCTCAAGCTTGACCCGGGCTCCCTCAGATCCGGCTAGATATCCCGATTCCGGCGAGGTGCGATGAGTCAATGAAATGTCTTCGCGGCACTTCCGCGGCCATAGCGTCTTTGCGGATCCATTGTGCGCGTCAATCCTCAGAGACCGATGGGCGACGTAGGCCTTCCTGCGATGAACCTCACACCTAATACCTGCGCACTCCGCGCTACAGTTCGCTCCGCATATTCGGCTTCGGCCCGGACTGCGCGAGGATCCTCGCGATGGGCCGCAGCGCAAGCCACCACTGGTCGAGCGGGCGCTGGTGCTCGTCATCGATCAATCTCGGAAGATCTCTCAGATCGAGGGTTTGGATGGTCCCCCCCTGGAGACCGATGGCGGTCACCGATCTGCGGCCGTGCTCGACCTCGTCGACAAGGTGGTTGATGCACCGCTTGGCGAACCTCGTCGCCAGAATCCGGTCAAACGGGGTCGGGCTCCCGCCCTGCTGGAGGTGACCGAGGATGGCCTGGCGAACCTCGAAGAGATCGCCACCCTCTTCCTCGAACAGCGCGGACATGAACGGGGTCGTGTAGGTCGTGTTGGCCATCTCGTTGCGGATGATCAACCCGAGGCGTTTGCCCCGTTGGAAGCCCTGGACCAGGTGATCGAGGTCGTCCTTGAGATCGGCGAGGGTGACGCCTTCCTCGTTCAGATAAACCCGCTCGGCGCCGGTTGAAAGCCCACCCATGAGGGTGAGATAGCCGCAGTACCGACCCATGACTTCGACGACGAAACATCGGTTCGAGGCGACGGCCGATTGCTTGATCTTGTCGACCGCCTCGACGATGGAGTTGAGCGCCGTGTCGGCGCCGACGCTGAGTTCGGATCCGGGGAGATTGTTGTTGATGGTAGCCGGCAGGCAGATGATGGGGATGTCGAAGGCCGGAAACGCCTCGCGTTTGCTCAAGAAACGATAGGCGGTTTGATAGGCCGACCAGCCGCCGACGATGAGTATGGCGTCGATCCCCCGGTCTTCGATGGTCCGGGCGATGGTGTAGTAATCGTGACCTGAGGGCACCTTCCGGTTGATCCCGAGTTCGCAGCCGCCGCTCGATGCCCAGCCGCGCACGCTCATCCATCCGAGTTCCTCGATCCGGCCCTCGACAAAGCCGGCGAAGCCGTTGTGGACACCCAGCATGACGTGGCCGGCGTCCAGACCGAGTCGGACCGCGGTTCGGACGGCGGCGTTCATTCCAGGGGACGGCGCCCCGGAGTGGACAACAGCGATCCTGAGCCGACGCTGATCCGGTCGCGGCGGACTCGGCAGCGAACGTAGAAGGGTGTGGAGGGTGTCGAAGCTGTCCGAGAAACTTCCGCCCCGGATCCGGAGAGCCTCATCGTGGCGACCGTCGGCAATGGCCTGGGCGGCCAACACGGTCTGCCGAACGCAGGTCGCGAGCGATTGGTGTTGAATTCGGTTGTTGCGGACACCCATGAGTTGGGGCTCCGCACCTGCGTCCTGGGCGAGTACGAACTCAACCGCTGCGTGTCCGAGAAGGGTGCTCATGGTGCGGTCGAAGGCGCTCGGCGCGCCGCCGCGCTGAACGTGACCAAGAATGGTGAGTCTGACATCCTCGGCCATGCCTCGTTCAAGGATTTCGCGGACTTCGGCGGACGTGATGGGTTTGCCGTGCCGGTCGTGGGCGCCCTCGGCAACAATGACGATGCTGTCGCGACGTCCCGCCTTGCGACCGCCCCGAAGACGATCGCACAGGCGGCGCGCCCAGTCGTCGTCCTCGGGTGGTTTTTCCGGGATGAAGACCGCATCGGCGCCGGTGGCGATAGCGCTCATGAGGGCGAGATAGCCGCAGTTGCGTCCCATGACCTCGACGACAAAGGTGCGTTGATGGCTCGCGGCGGTGCTCGTCAACGCATCGATGGCCTGGGTGATCCGGTGCAGTGCGGTGTCGGCTCCGATGGTCATATCGGTGCCGTAGAAGTCGTTATCAATGGATCCCGCGAGACCGACGAGGACGATTCCGGATCTCCTCTCCACGGCTTCCGCGGGCAGCTCTCCCGCCGCGACGAGAGCATCGACGTGCTCGGGCCACTCGTGGTGGAGGAGATCTGCCGCCGTCAGACTGCCGTCGCCGCCGATGACGATGAGGCGGGAGACGTCGTGGTTGATGAGGTTGCGGACGGCCAGACGGCGTCCCTCGGGTTTCCGGAACTCGGGACTGCGGGCGCTCCCGATGGCGGTGCCACCGAGGTGGAGAATGCCGCCCACCGAGTCCCAATCCATGATTCGGAAATGGTCGCCGCCCGCGACGAGTCCTCGAAAGCCCTCGGTGATGGCGACGACCTCGATCCCCTGATCCAGGGCGGTCCGCACGGCGGCGCGCAGCGCCGGGTTCATCCCGGGGGCGTCACCTCCGGACGTAAGGATGGCCAGGCGGCCGTCAAGGGAATGTGCAACAGGCATCGAAGATCCTCCGAACGAAGCTGGCATTTTACAGAGTTCTCGTGGGAACGAGAATCGAATTTCTCCGGTGAGAATCTCCGGCCGGGGGTTGATTAGCTTGACCCGGCGTACGAGAGTGTGGAGACTTTGGAGAATGAACGAACTCATTCTGATCGTCGATGATGAAGAGGGGATCCTCACCACCATGTCGCAGGTTCTCGGGGACGAGGGTTTCCGCACCCTGACGACGGCCAGCGGCGCCGAATCCCTGGACCTCTATCGCGAACACCACCCGGATGTGGTCTTCCTCGATATCTGGCTGCCCGACAAGGACGGCCTCGAGGTGCTCCAGGCGATCCTGGAGATGGATCCCGACGCCCTCGTGGTGATGATGTCGGGTCACGGAACCTCGTCGACCGCGGTCAAGTCGATCAAGATGGGAGCCCAGGACTATCTCGAGAAACCGCTGTCCTACGACCAGACGGTGGCGGCGGTCCACGAATCGTTGGAAACCCGCAGTAAACGCGCATCCGCCGGGGAAAGCGGTGTTCTCGAGGCCAGTAAACACGAGCCGGTGGGCAAACTCGAACCGCCTCCGGAACTCGGTCTGCTGGTCACGACCGACCGGCCCCAGCGAACCATCAAGAAACCGAGCGTCATCTACGGCCTCGGGCTGCACTCGGGCGGCCGCACGGGGATGGTGATCCAACCGCTGCCTCCGGATACCGGAATCCACTTCCTCACGCTGCCCGCGGGAAACGTAATCCCCGCCCAGATCAGCGCGGTGGCCGAGACTGACTTTGCCACTTCAATCACCCGCCAGGGCGAGCACATCAAGACCGTCGAACACCTTCTGTCCGCGCTCCACGCGTGCGGCATCACGAATCTGCTGGTCAAGGTTCACGGCGAGATCCCGGTCCTCGACGGATCGGCGTTGGGGTTCCTCGAGAGGATCGAGGAGATCGGTGTTGAGAATCAGGATCGCCCGGTCAAAGAGTTGGTCATCGACCGGGTGTGGGAGGTCGGCGACGGGAAGGAAAAGAGCCTGACCATCGAACCGGCGGATGTGTTCTCGGTGTCGTACCTTTTGCGCTACCCAAAACCCATCGGAGAGCAGTTCTACGAGTTCACCATGACCGACTGCGAAACCTACCGACGGGAGATCGCACCCGCCCGAACCTTCGGTTTTGTCCGCGACATCAAGATGCTCAACGAGCTCGGGCTCGGTGGCGGCGGTCGACTCGACAATTTCATCATGGTGGGGGACGACGAGGTCATCAACACCGAGCTGCGGTTCCCCGACGAGTTTGTCCGCCACAAGATTCTCGATGTTATCGGCGATTTCTATCTCCTCGGCTATCCCGTGCGGGGCAAGGTGACGGCGCGCTTCACCGGTCATCGGGACAACATCGCGCTCCAGAGAAAGATCCTGGCCGACCTCGGCCTGTGATCCGACAACCGATCATCCGAAACAAACAAGAACTGGGATAGTATTTTCTTCTATGCCGACCAAGGATCCACGTACTGCTCTCTCTGAAGATGAGGCCCGCCAACGAGCGGGTCTCGCGGCTTTCCCCGAACCCAGAGGCGCCGCCGACCAGATGGGAGTCGGACTCGAGCCCGAACTCTTCCCCATCGTCGTCGGCCCATCGGGCGAACCTCGCGAACGGTTGGTGCTGACCCGGCCCAACGGAATCGGTGTGGTCCAGATCGTTGATGGGCTCGCCTTTGATTCAGGCGAGATCCGACCGCGTATCGGTCGGCCGCCGCACGCGTTCTATTACCCCTTGAGCAATGGCGGACGCCTCACTTTCGAACCGGGGGCCCAGGTCGAGCACTCGACAGCCGTTCAACCGAGCGCGGCCGCCGCGCTGGCCGATGTCGATCACGTCATCTCCATGCTTCGCCGCGGATTCTGTGCCGACAAGGTGCGTCTCGCCGCGGTCGGGTTGGATGTGTGGCACGATGTCGAGGAAGTGCCGCTGCAGCTTCGCGCCGGGCGCTATACCGCTCAGGCCGCATACTACCGCCAGCGGGGGCACTGGGGCGCGGTGATGATGCGCCACACCGCGAGCCTGCAGATCAACCTCGATCTCGGAGCTGAGGGCATCTGGCAGGAACGCTGGCTCGTCGCCAACCTCATCAGCCCGATGTTGACGGCGATCTTCGCCTGCAGCCCCGGCCCCGATGCGGTGTCGTCCCGGGCCCGAGCCTGGCAGCAACTCGACCCCACTCGGAGCGGATTTCCGAAGTTGCTCACGAGCGGCGCCGGGGACGATCCCCGGGCGGAGTGGGCCGATGCCGCCCTCAATGCGGATGTCATGCTCATTCGCGCGGGTGACGAACACTTCGCGCCTGGATGCAAGGGGTTTCGCTTCACCGATTGGATCAAGGATGGCAACATCCGCCACGGCTGGCCCACCGTCGATGATCTGAACTACCACCTGACCACGCTGTTCTTCGAAGTGCGCGCCCGTGGATTCCTCGAACTGCGGGCGGGGGAGGGGGTCCCCGACGCCCTCCGTCCGGCGCAGGTGATTCTGGCATCGGCGCTGCTCTACGACGATCGCGCCCGCTCGGAAGCCATCGCATTGCTCGCCGGTCATCGAGGCGATCTCGACACGCTGTGGTGTCGCGCCGCAACCCATGGCGTGCACGACGACGAGCTCAAGTCTTTGGCTTGCCGGTTGTGGGAGATTGCCCTCGCCGGCGCCGAGCGTCTCCCCGCTGAGTGGATCGGGGCTGAGAATCTGGCCGCGACAAGAGCCTTCATCGATGCTTACACGGCCCGGGGACGAGTGCCCGCAGATCGCCTCTCCGAGCTCATGGAAGAGGACCCGGCGAGGGCGTTGGCGTGGGCCTGCTCCGATTTCTGATACCCGATCGGAGTTCGTGTTCGTGTGCTCTCGAGGAAGGGGTTGAGCAGGATGTTTGATTCGGTCAACGATGCCTTGATTCGTGATGGTGGTTCCCTCGAATCGTCGCCGGCCTGGGTTGCGCTCGCCGAGCACCACCACGAAACCGCCGACGTCGAGATGCGGGAACTCTTCAAGAGCGACTCTCAGCGATACGAGAGTTTCTCCCTCGAACTCGGTCCCATGCTTTTCGACTTCTCAAAAAACCGAATCACGCGCGAAACCGTCAGGTTGCTCTGCGAACTCGCTTCAGCGGCGGGTGTCGAACAGGCCGCCCACGAGATGTTCTCGGGCTCCGCCATCAACTGGACCGAGGATCGTGCGGTACTCCACGTGGCCCTGCGCAACCGATCCAACACCTCCATCGAGGTCGACGGGGTTGATGTCATGCCGGCGGTGAGCGCGGTTCTCGAGAAAGTGCGCGTCTTTTCCGAGGATGTACGCTCAGGTGGTTGGCTCGGCGCTACCGGCAGGCCGATTCGCACCGTCATCAACATCGGAATCGGCGGCTCGGATCTCGGCCCGGTGATGATCACCGAGGCCCTTGGGGCCTTTCACGACGGCCCGGATGTGCGGTTTGTATCCAACGTTGACGCCAGCGATTTTGTCGAAACAACTCAGGGGCTCGACCCGGCCGAGACCCTCTTTGTCGTGGCCTCCAAGACCTTTACGACCCAGGAGACCATGACCAACGCCCACACCGCCCGGCGCTGGCTGGTCGGAGCTCTTCACGACGAGGCGGTGGCAAAGCACTTCGTTGCTCTGTCGACCAACCACGATGCCGTGACCGCTTTCGGCATCGACCCCGAAAACATCTTCGAGTTCTGGGACTGGGTCGGCGGTCGGTATTCGAGTTGGTCGGCCATCGGGCTGACCATTGCCATCGCAGTGGGGTTCGAACGTTTCGTGGAGGTGCTCGAGGGCGCCCACGCCATGGATCGGCACTTCGCCGAGACGCCGTTCGACCAGAACATCCCGGTGCTCATGGCGTTGCTGGGAGTCTGGTACGCCAACTTCTTCGACGCGGCGACCCACGCCATTTTGCCCTATGATCAGTATCTACACCGCTTCCCGGCCTATCTCCAGCAGGGCGATATGGAGTCCAACGGCAAATCAGTGGATCGCGACGGCCATCGCGTCGGCTACACCACCGGCCCGGTGATCTGGGGCGAACCCGGGACCAACGGCCAGCACGCCTTCTTCCAACTCATCCACCAGGGGACCCAGATGATTCCCTGTGATTTTATCGGCGCGATCAACCCGGCCCACCCCGAGGGCGATCACCACGCAAAGCTCATGGCCAATTTCTTCGCCCAGACCGAGGCCCTGATGCAGGGCAGGACCGAGAGCGAAGTGCGAGCGGAGCTCGAAGCCCAGGGCCTCGACGCCGAGACCATTGACGTCCTGGCGCCGCACAAGGTCTTCCCCGGCAATCGGCCGAGCAACACCATCCTGCTAGACCGGCTGACGCCCTTCTCACTCGGGATGCTCGTTGCCGCCTACGAGCACAAGATCTTTGTCCAGGGCGTGATCTGGCGGATCAACAGCTTTGACCAGTGGGGGGTCGAACTCGGCAAGGTCCTCGCCAAGGCCATCCTCGCCGAGGAAGAGGCGCTTCTCGAAGGCGACGATGTCGATCTCAGTCACCACGATGGAAGCACCGCAGGGCTCCTCTGCCGGTTCGCGGCGAGGCAAGGACGCGGCTAGAACCGTCGTTGTGGAGCGGGTGTCCCGCCCGCAACGAATCGCGACGACAGCGTCAGGGGCCGCGGCAGCGTCGGCGTCCGGGACAGCGGCAGTGACAGGTGCAGGGGCAGCGACCGCGACAGTATCAGGAACAGCGACCGCGACAGCGGCGGCCGCCTTGGGCGGCTCAGAAGGCCGGACTCCGGGGCAGCATGATTACTCCTGATCCGTGAGCATCGCCTTGTAGCGCCGACGTCTCGTCGGCGATGGAACCAACCCGGTGCGGCTCACCGCCATCGCCGACGGGACGTCGGCGCTACAAAACACCTCCACACCTTGCAGAGCCCGCATCCCCGAGAGGCGGTGTCTTGAAACACAAAGAACACCAAGAACCACAAAGGATTTCACGAAGCATCGCAATATTGACCCGGGCCCCAACCGAGCCGGGAGGCGAACCCTCCCGTGGGATCCTGCGATGAACCAGAATATGTCCTTTGTGGCTGCTTCGTGGATCTTCGTGTCCATTGTGTTTCAAACTCGTGCGCGCCCGTCTGCAATCTGCACATCGCCCGCCCTCAAATGCGATGGATATCTGCGTCAATCTGCGTGATCTGCGGGCAACCTTGCGATGTTGCGATGGCTCTGCGTCTCTGCGTCTTTGCGCCTCTGTTTTGATTTGCGATGGTGCGATGAAATCTGTGTCTATCTGTGTGGTCTGTGGGCTGCAGCGTATTGCGATGATCCGATCCAGCATCCAGCATCCAGCATCGGTTAGAATGCCCGCTCGAAAGTGGAGGACCCATGACCCTGATCCGTGTTGCTCACTCGCCCGACTCCGATGATGCGTTCATGTTCTATGCCCTGGCCAAGGGGCTGATAGACACTGGCGAGTATGAGTTCGATCACGTTCTCTCCGATATCGAGACCCTCAATCGCGAAGCCCACTCGGGGACCTACGAAGTCACCGCGGTGTCGATCCACGCTTACGCCTATCTTGACGAGCAGTACGGGTTGCTTGCCTCGGGCGCCTCCATGGGTGACGGTTACGGGCCGGTGCTCGTGGCGCGTGAGCCGATCCCCGCAGATCGTCTGGCGTCCATCAAGGTGGCCATCCCCGGCACCCTGACCTCGGCTGCATTGGCGCTCAAGATGTGGAACCCGACCCTGAACACGACGGTGCTGCCCTTTGACGCGGTGGGTCCGGCGGTGGAAGCGGGTGAGGTCGATGCCGGCGTCGTGATCCACGAAGGCCAACTCACCTGGCAGGATGAAGGCTTCACCAAGCTCGTTGATCTCGGCGAATGGTGGGCTGAGGAGACTGACGGCCTGCCATTGCCCCTCGGCGGCAACGTCGTCCGCCGTGACCTCGGAGACGAGGCCATGGTCGAAGTCGCGCGGTTGCTCAAGGAATCCATCGTCTACTCCCTCGAGCACCGCGATCCTGCGCTCGATTACGCCCTCGACTATGGTCGCGGCCTTGCCCGCGAAAAGGCCGATCGGTTTGTCGGGATGTATGTCAACGAACTCACCGTGGACTATGGCGAGCGCGGCCGTGAGGGGATGAAGGTCTTCCTGGAACGCGCTTACAACGAGAAGTTGATTCCCAAGATTCCGAAGCTCGATTTCATCTAGGGTTCAGCTCGAGGTCGGTGAAATCTCGCGGGCGGGACGCCCGCGCCACAATGGGCCGTGCGCTGTTGTGGTGCGGGCGTCCCGCCCGCAGTACGTTTCAGGCCTTCACCCTCACTGTAGTCGAGACCACGGTGGCCACCAGTGCGATTCCTGCCAGTGTTCCCCAAACCAACGTCCAGGAACCCGTTCGATCGAGCAGGACGCCGATCGCAGCCGGACCGACGATAGTGCCCAGGTTCGAGAAACTCGTGATGAACCCGAAGGCGAATCCGACCCGTTCGGGCTCGACGAGGAGACCGGGCAGGGCGTAGACCGCGGTCGGAACGAGAGTGGCGGCGAGACCGATGCCGAGCATGGCTGGAGTCGGCGACAACAGACCTGAGGCGGTTCCGGCGAGGGTGGCTCCCTGGATCAGGAGACCGCCGACGACCCAGAGGGTCGGACTCGATGTGCGGTCGATGAGGGTTCCAACCAGCGGTGAACCGATCATGGCAACCCACATGACGAGGGTGACGATGAGCAGCGCCGCCGCGCCTCCCCCGGCCCACTCGGGAGCAAAGGTCAGCACCGTCGAGTGGATAGCGAAGAACAGCATCCAGGTTGCCGCGAGGGCCGCCAGCGATGGCGGGACCTTGAAGGAGATTGGGGTTTTTTCGACCGGGGCATCCGGAGCTTCAGGTCGGCCGATCGCAACCAGAAAGAGCGGGATGGCCAGACCGACGAGGGCCGCGAGGAGCAGCAGTTCGTTGCGCCATCCGATGGCCTCGATGAGCACCGGGTGGAGCGAGTAGACCGTGATCATGCTCGCAGGATAGGTGGCCATGAAGACACCCATGGCGAGAGCGAGTTCTCGACCGGCGAAGGCCGCCGTCAGAAGCCGAGCCAGCATCAGGTTGACGACGAGTCCTCCGACACCGAAAAGGAGCCGCCCGGCAAAGAGCAACCCAAAGGTGGGCGCCGTCGCAAAGGTGACGGCCCCGACAAACATGAGCCCGAGAGAGAGGACTCCGACCCGGCGTGGTTCCCAGCGATCAACGGCGAGACCGACGGCGATGGCCAGGAACACCGCCGGGACGCTGATGGCGCCCATGAGGAGACCGACCTTGAAGTGCGACAGCCCGAATCGAGCAACGAGTTGGGGAACCAGCGGCGGCACCACAAAAAAGGTCGAACCGATGGCGAAGAAACTGAAAACCGAAGAAAGCAGAATCAACCAACGGCGGTCGGCGAGCGATGAGGTTGTTGTCATCGGAGCATGATAGCCGGAGTGCGGGATTCCGCGGGTCCTCGTCGACTTCGGTATCGGGCATCAGGTTGGGTGAGCATTGTGGGGGCGAGCTTCCAGCATGTCCGTCAGGGTTGTTGAAGGAGGCCGGGCGTTTCCGAGAGAGTGCGGGGTATTGGGTGTTGTCGACTCCCTGTTGCGTACCGGAGCTTGCCTTCATCACCGGCCTTCTGGGCCGCGGTGACAGCAGACCGCATCGGGCATCCTGGGGAGTACCGACGCGGGTTGGTCCCATCGCCCACGAGACGTGAGCGCTGCAAAGGGCGCTGCGATGCTTGTAGCGCCGGCGTCCCGCCGGCGATGGTGGTGTGCCGACGCGGGTTGGTTCCATCGCCCACGAGACGTGGGCGCTACAAAGGGCGCTGCTGTGGTTCCGGATCATGCCCTCAATGCCGGCCTTCTGGGCCGCCGTGACGCTATGGCGTCCCGGTGACCCAGCGTCGCACCATCGGCGTGGTCGCGCGGAGGTTGCGGGGAGGGCTGCGACCCCGCCGATGGCACGCCGGCGGCCTCCTCCTAAGCCTGGACAACCGCACCGGAACGCTTTGCTGCGAGGGTTGCCCGGTATGACATTGTGCGGTGCGTGACGCGCTGCCGGTCGGCCGGTGCCTGCACAATGTCAAACCCGACACGCCCCGGTGAGCGGTGTGTCCCGCGTTCTCTTCAGGTTGTCGATCACGTTCCGGGTCGGTAATAGAAAGCGTGCGGCGGCGCGTGCCTGGCTCTCATTTCGTCCGACGAAGTGGTGCCTGGCACCGCACGGGTAGACCGACGAGAGAATCATGTTCGGCACCGCGTCTCTTGACAGATTGAAACAATTGTTTAATATCTACGTTTGAAACGTATGTTGGGAGATTTTATGGAAGCGTCTGTCACCACCTGTGACACCAGCCCCGAGGCTCGTGAAACCCACGAGCGGATACTCGAGACGGCACAGAGACTTTTCGCCGAGAAGGGCATGGACGCAACTTCCGTGCGCGACATCACGGCGGCGGCTGGTTGCAACGTCGCTGCTGTGAACTATCACTTCGGCGGCAAGGAAAACCTCTACCTCGAGTCATTCAGGGCCATGCTCGGTCCGCTTCGCGACCAGCGATTGGCCATGATCGGCGAGCTCATGGAGCGGGAGCCGGTGCCGACCCTCGAAGAGTTCCTCTCGACCTTCGCTGAAGGGTTCCTTGAACCGCTGGTGGATGAAAGCAAGGGTCGTCGTTTCATGGTCTTCGTCGCTCGGGAAATCCTCGATCCCAGGCTGCCGACCTCGGTCTTCCTGGACGAATTCATCCGTCCTCTGATCGCCCGTGCGGTGGCCGCGTTGGACCGCGTCGGTGTGCCCATGTCCCCCGAGGCCTCGCTCCTCTGCGTGTTCTCGCTCATCGGTCAACTGCTCCACGCGGTCAAAGCCCACCATCTCGCGTCTCATGTTGATGCCCCGGAGGCCGTGCCTTTCGAACTCGGTTCGTTCCTCGATCACTTCGTGCGCTTCTCTTCGGCTGGAATCCGTGCCTGTGCCTTGGATGAAAACACGACTCCGACCTCGTTCAGCGATGGGGAGACAAACCAATGAACCGCACCCTGAAGCTATTTGTATTGCCGGTCGCCGCCGCTTTGGGTCTGGCCGGATGCACCATGGGGCCGGAACCCGAACGGCCCACCACCGCCGCCGATGTCGGTGAGAGTTATGTCCACGCCTCTGAGGATGCGGCGGCACTGGCCCTGCCCGAGGTCTCGCCCTGGTGGCGGACTTTTGGCGACGAGACCACGATCGAGCTTGTGGAGCTCGCGTTGGCAAACAACACCGATCTCCGAGCGGCGGCCGCCCGGGTCCTCGAAGCCGAGGCCGGGCTCAAAAAGGCCGGAGGCGCCCGGCTGCCGCAGATCGGCTACGGTCTGAGCGCGTCCGAACAGCGAAACTCGTTCGTGCTTCCCGAGATCGGTCGCCGGGATATCGATTCCACCACCTATTCCTACAACTTCAACGTCTCCTGGCAGGCCGATCTCTTCGGCCGTCTCAAACGAACCCAGCAGTCACAGTGGGCGACGCTCCTCGCCGAGGAGGCCGCTCGGGAGGCCGTGGTCCACGCCGTCGTGGCCTCGGTGGTGCGGGCCCGCGTGCTGGTTGCGACCGCCGACTGGGCCCTGGATATCAACCGAGAGGTCACCCGGAGCTGGGAGGCGACCACCCGCACTGTTGAGCGCCGCTACCGGGCTGGGGTCGCCGGAGCGGTCGAGCTCCACCTGGCGCGCGAGAACCTGGCCTCGGCCAGGGCCTCGGAGGCGACGATCTATGGTCAGCTCGAGCAGGCTCGACTCGCTCTCGATGTGCTCGTCGGACGGCGCCCGGGCAGCGCCGAAATGCTCCCGAACACCATGCCACAGCTGCCGTCCCTCGACCCCGTCCCCCTTGGACTGCCGGCGGCGCTGCTCGATCGGCGGCCCGATCTGCGGCAGGCCGAAATGCGCCTCGAGGCCGCCACTTACGGCGTCGGCGCCGCCGTCGCCAACCTCTACCCGGACCTGAGCCTCACCGGTTCGATCGGAGAGAACGGCGACACGATCAACGATCTCGACATCAGCAACTTCGTCTACAACATCGTCGCCAATCTCACCGGACCCATCTTCACCGGTGGTCAGCGCCGGGCGGATGTGGCTGCCGCGCGGGCACGCGCCGAGCAGGCGGCGGCGGTCTACGCCGGCGCGGTCCTCGGCGCCCTGCGCGAGGTCGAAGAGGCGCTGGTGCTCAGCGATACGTCCTTCACCAGCTACGAGCTGACCACCGAGCGCGTGGCCGAAGCGCGGGCCGCCGATCGGCTCGCCAAAGAGCGCTACCAGCGCGGCGTCGAATCGCTGCTCACGGTCCTCGAGACCGAACGCCGTCTCCGTCTCGCCGAGCAGGCCATCATCAACAACACCGGAACGGTCTGGAACAACAGAATCAACCTCTTCCTCGCCCTCGGAGGTGACTGGGGCACCGATCCCGATCCCGAACAGCCGAAAACCACCGAAGAGCCGACTCCCGAAACTGAGAACGTTGACACTTCGGCTCAAGCGGGTTCCGAAATTCATAATTCAAAATTCATAATTCAAAATTCGCGAGAGGTTTCCTGATGTCAAACAAAACCCTCAAAGGCCTGCTCCCTCTGATCGCCCTCGTCGTCGGCATTGCCCTGGCAGCATGGCTCATGTCCGCCCGTAAGGCGCCCGCCCGGGTCGAGCGCCCTGCTCTCGGCCCGCTGGTCGAAATCATGCCGGCGCAGATCACTGATGTGCCGGTGGTGATCAGCGGTCACGGTGAGGTCGTTCCCAGAGTGGCTGTCGATGTTGTGCCGCAGGTGACCGGGCAGGTCGTCAAGGTCCATCCGTCGCTGGTGGCAGGAGGTTTCTTCCGCGCCGGCGACGCCCTGGTCGTCATCGATCCGCGTGACTACGAGCTCGCCCTCGAGCGCGCTCAGGCGTCGGTGGCCCGGGCCCAGGTCTCACTCCAGCGTGAGCAGGCCGAGGCCGTGGTCGCCCGCGAGGAATGGGACGAGCTCCATCCGGGTGAGGAGGCGCCGGGCCTCGTCGTCCGCGAACCGCAGATCCGCCAGGCCGAAGCCGAGGTCGCTGCGGCTGAAGCCGATCACTCGGCCGCCAGGCTCAACCTCGAACGAACCCACGTCAGCCTGCCCTTCGACGGCGTCGTGGTCTCCGAGAGCGTCGATGTGGGTCAGGTCGTCGGCAGCGCCAACCGTCTGGCGCGGGTCTACGGCACCGATTTCGTTGATGTCAGGGTGCCCTTGGAAAGCCGCGAGTTGGCGTGGTTCGACGTTCCGTCCCGCAACGGGGGCACGGGGCCTCGCGCCGAGGTCAGCGTCGACTTCGGCGGCACCAGCAGCACGTGGGAGGGTCGGGTAACCCGGATGGAAGCTCAGGTCGACCAGGCATCGCGCATGGTGCACGTGGTGGTCGAGGTCAAAGATCCCTACGCCGCCTCTGAGAATCGTCCGGCGCTGCTCCCCGGGACTTTCGTTGATGTTCAGATCTTCGGCAGGACCCTCGCTGGCGTGGTTCCGGTTCCCAGATTTGCCGTCCACGAAGGGGGTCAGGTCTGGGTCTTTGACGATGGCAAGGTATCGATCCGCCGGGTCCAGGTCCTGCGCTCCGATCGCCACCAGACCCTCGTCGCCTCGGGGATCGAAGCCGACGAACTCGTTATCGTCAGTTCCCTCGATGCCGTCACCGAAGGCATGGCCGTGAGAAACGCGGCCGATCAGGGGAACCTCACAGTCGAGGCTGACTCCGGTGATCCACCGCAGGTGTCCTACTTACTGGGGTCGGAGTGTTCGCCGAAGGCGGACATGATCGGCCCCACTGCAATTCGCAATGGTGAATTGCTATGAAAGACAGTAGAAAAGGTCCTCTGGCCTGGTTCGCCGCCAACCACGTGGCGGCCAATATCCTGATGATCTTCATCCTGGTTTCGGGCGCCCTCGCGCTCTTCAACGTCGTCATCGAGGTCTTCCCCGAACTCGAGACCGATATGGTCACCGTCCGCGTGCCCTACCGCGGCGCTTCGCCGGCTGAAGCCGAGGAGGGCGTATGTATTCGGGTCGAAGAGGCCATCGCCTCCATCGAGGGCATCAAGCGGATCCGTTCCATGGCGAGCGAGAACCTCGGGACGGTCACCATCGAGCTCGAGGAAGATGCCGACGACCGTGAAGTCCTTGATGACATCAAGGCCGCGGTCGACCGGATCGAGACCTTTCCCGTCGAGACCGAGAAACCGGTGGTCTCCGAGGTCGACACCCGCCGCCGGGTGATCACCATCGTGCTCCACGGCGGAGCCTCGGAAAAGACCCTCAAAGCGCTGGCCGAGAGAGTTCGCGATGAAATCACCACTCTCGAGGGGATCTCCCAGGTCGAGGTTGCCGGAGTTAGAAACTACGAGATCTCCATCGAGGTCTCCGAGGAGGCCCTCCGGCGCTACGGCCTCAGCTTCGAAACCGTGGCCAACGCAGTCTCCATGTCATCCCTTGATCTGCCGGGCGGCGCGGTCAAGACCCAGGGCGGCGAAATTCTCCTCCGCACCAAGGGCCAGCGCTATCGCGGCGCCGAGTTTGAGGACATCATCGTCGTCACCCGGCCCGACGGCACCTCGGTGGCGCTCAGCGATGTCGCCACCGTCATCGACGGTTTCGAGGACACCGACACCGCGACGCGGTTCGACGGTGAGCGGGCCGCCCTGATCCAGGTCTTCAGAGTCGGCAGTGAGGGTGCGCTGGAGGTTGCGCGGACAGCCAAGGACTATCTCGACGACCTTCGGCCGAGCCTTCCCGCCGGTGTTTCGGCCGACACCTGGGACGATGACTCCATCATCCTCAAGCAGCGCATCGGTCTGCTGTTACGGAATGCACGCCTCGGTCTTTTCCTGGTCTTCATCTGTCTGGCGCTCTTCCTCAACACCAGGCTCGCCTTCTGGACCACCATGGGGATCCCCATCTCCTTCCTCGGTGGGTTTTGGCTGATTCCGGAGTTCGGCGTCACCATTAACATGATCTCGCTCTTCGCCTTCATCGTCGTCCTCGGTATCGTCGTCGATGACGCCATCGTGGTGGGCGAAAACATATTCAACTATCTCGAAGAGGGGATGAAACCGCTCGATGCCGCGATCCGCGGGGTGCGCGAGATGGCCATGCCGGTGACCTTCGCAATTATCACGACGGTTGCGGCCTTTGCGCCGCTACTCTTTGTCGCCGGCAACATGGGCAAGGTCATGCGCCAGATCCCCATCGTCGTGATCATGGTGCTCCTCATGTCGCTGGTCGAGGCGCTGCTCATTCTCCCGGCTCACCTTTCCGGCGCCGGAACACTCTTCTTCCGGATCATGGGACCGATCCTCGGGCCCATCGAGCGGGTCCAGGCCCGGGTTCAGAGCGGGCTCCAGTGGTTCATTCGGGGACCCTACCGAAAGAGCCTCGATCTTGCCCTCGAGTGGCGCTATCTCACGGTGGCGGTGGCGCTGGTCTTTCTCTTCCTCAGCGTGTCGCTCGTCGCCGGCGGCTTCCTCAAGTTCAGTTTCATGCCCAAGGTCGACTCGGACAACATGACGGCGCTGCTCACCATGCCTCAAGGCACACCGGCTGAGCAGACAGCGGCCATCCTCGAACGGATCGAGGCCGGCGCCGTTCGATTGGCCGCCGACCACGACGAGGGTAGCCCGGACGGTGATCCTTCGGTGATTCGTCACATCTCATCAACAGTAGGTCAGCACCCCACCGGCGGAGGCCACGGACCCATGGCCACGCGGCAGACTGGCGGCGACTCGTCCCATCTCGGCGAGGTCAATGTCGAGCTCCTCGGGGCCGAGGATCGTGATGTCGGATCGTCCGAGCTGCTTCAACGATGGCGTGAGATCGTTGGTGAAGTGCCCGGTGCGGTGACCCTGACCTTTCAGGCCAATATGTTCTCGGCCGGTGATCCGGTGAGCGTCCAGCTCGCCCATCGCGACTTCGACGTACTGCTCCAAGCCGTCGAACGGCTCAAGACCATCATCGCCGAGTACCCGGGCACCAAGGATGTGGCCGACAGTTTCCTCCCCGGTAAGAAAGAACTCAAGCTGACCCTCACTCCCGAAGGCCGGGCGGCCGGTCTGACCCTGTCGGATCTCGCCCGTCAGGTCCGCGCCGGTTTCTACGGCCGCGAAGTCCAGCGGGTCCAGCGCGGTCGCGACGACATCCGGGTCATGGTCCGCTACCCCGAGGAGGAGCGGCAGTCGCGGGGCGACATCGACGCCGCGCGGATCCGGCTGCCCGACGGCTCAGAGGTGCCCTTTACCACCGTCGCTGCGGTCGAAGAGGGGCGGGGCTATGCGGTGATCAACCGCACCGACCGCCGGAGGGTCGTGACCGTGACCGCCGATGTCGAGGAGGGGGTGGCCAACGCCAATGAAATCTCGGTCGATCTGAGAAAGAATGTGCTCCCGAGGTTGGCGGTTGATTTTCCCGGGCTCAGCTTCGATTTCGAGGGTGAGCAACGCGAGCAGCAGGAGTCATTGGGGAGCATGAAGGTCAACTTCCTGGTGGCTCAGTTGGCAATTTTTGCCCTGCTGGCGATTCCCTTCAAGTCCTACACCCAGCCGTTGATCATCATGTCGGCCATTCCTTTCGGTCTGGTGGGTGCGGTCTTC
>Ga0316198_10000357_pt1 | contig 23511 bp, 15 predicted proteins | sample OudBieAanoxic_MG_FD_204935 | JGI IMG/M metagenome (GOLD analysis project Ga0316198, IMG submission 204935) | Coastal sediment microbial communities from Oude Bieten Haven, Netherlands - site A anoxic | ecosystem: Environmental > Aquatic > Marine > Coastal > Sediment | place: Netherlands...
GAACCTTATGTGGTTTGTTTTTAATGAAATAGGCGACTATGAATCATTTCGCGAAGGAGTCGCATGCTCACAAGTTATTTCCTCGTGTTGTCGGCCCGAAGGGCCCTGGAAAGCTCAGGATGACAGCCTGACGCGGTCGTAGACCAGGAAGCTGAAGTCGAACTCGTTTTTTTCGTCCGCCTCGTGGTGCTCTTCCGAGACCAGCTCCCAATCATCGAGATCGAATGCAGGGAAGAAGGTGTCGCCCTCCACCTCGGCGTGGATTCGCGTCAAGTAGATCCTGTCAACGAGATCCCTGGCAAGGGCGATGCGGTAGACCTGCGCACCACCGCCGATGAAGGGCTCGGCGTCCTCGGCTGCCAGTTCGAGGGCTCGCTCCACCGAACCGACCACCTGCGCACCCTCTGGAGAAAAACGCCGGCTCCGGGTCACCACCACCATCGTCCGGCCCGGTAGCGGCTTGCCGACCTCTTCCCAGGTACGACGTCCGATGATCAGGTGGTGTCCCATGGTAGTGCGTTTGAAGTGCTTGAGGTCTGCCGGCAGGTGCCACGGCAGGTCGCCATCTCGACCGATAACCCCGTTCGACGACACAGCGACAATCAATGAAACCGTCATCATCACACCGCGATCGGGGCCTTGATATGGGGATGAGGGTCATAGCCATCGAGCCGGAAATCATCAAACCGGAAATCGAAAATGCTGTTGGGCAAACGGTCAAAGTGCATTGTCGGCAAGGTGCGGGGTTGACGCTCGAGCTGGGTGCGGGCCTGCTCGACGTGATTGCTGTAGAGGTGGACGTCACCGAAGGTGTGGACGAACTCGTACGCTTCGAGACCGCAGATTTGAGCCACCATCATCGTCAGCAGACTGTACGACGCAATGTTGAATGGCACACCCAAAAACAAATCGGCACTCCGCTGGTAGAGCTGGCACGAGAGACCACCGTCCGCGACCCAGAACTGGAAGAGGCAGTGGCAAGGCGGAAGCGCCATCTGCTCGATATCGGCGACATTCCAGGCCGAAACAATATGCCGGCGTGAGTCCGGATCCTGGCGAATACCATCGATGAGTCGCTCGATCTGATCAATTCTCTCGCCATCAGGAGTCGGCCACGACCGCCACTGGGAGCCGTAGATCGGGCCGAGGTTGCCGTCTTTGTCCGCCCACTCGTCCCAGATCGTCACCCCGTGCTGGTGCAGGTACTCGAGATTGGTTCCACCAGCCAGAAACCACAGCAGCTCGTGGATGATCGAACGCAGGTGGAGTTTTTTCGTCGTCAGAGCCGGAAAGCCGTCTCGGAGATCAAAGCGCATCTGGTAGCCGAACGCGCTGATGGTGCCGGTGCCGGTGCGATCGTCTTTCACCACCCCGTGTTTCAGGGTGTGTTCGAGAAGATCCAGGTACTGCCTCATCCGCGCTGCATGCCAGGTGTGAACCAGTCGCTCACCAGCTCGATCCAACGGCCCTGGCCCTTGAGCAATACCTCCGCGAGCTCGCGGACGGCTCCTCGGCCGCCCTCTGCGCCGCACACCAGATCGCACGAGGCGATGACCTCCGGTGCCGCATCGTTCGGACAGGCGGCGAATCCTGCGCGAGCCAGCAACGGCAGGTCTGGCAGATCGTCTCCGATCGCCGCAACCTCGATATCTGAAATCTGAAGCAGCTCCTCCATCCGGTCGAGGTCTGCCGGTTTATCGCTGGAGCCGACGACGACGAGCTCCACCCGCATCCCGAGCTCCGTGCAGCGAGTGATCACCGCCTCACTCGAACGGCCACTGATCACACCGACCTCGATTCCGGCGCGCAGGAGAAGACGGATGGCGAGGCCATCCCGCGCCGAAAAACGCTTGCGATCCTCGCCGTCGGCAGAGTAGATCAGCGAGCCGTCGGTCAGCACGCCATCGACATCGAGCACGACGAACTTGATCGGCTCGAGCTTTTTACGAACATCGGCTGGGAGGCGACTTGGCATGGCCGCATGCTAGCAGAACGTAGCAAGATGCGAGATGCGGGACACGGGATAAGGGATGCAGGGTGCACGGTGCACAGGCCCAGATACAAGGTACAAGGTACAAGATACAAGTCCCACCGACCCTCCCGCTCCTTGAAAGCCTTGGCGGAGAATGTTTCGACCTTGGATCTTGCATCTTGGATCTTGATCCTGGATCTTGGACCTTGCATCTGGTCAGGTTTGGAATTTGATGGGCGGCTTAACGTCCAAATGCTAGTCGGACTATCACCGGGTCGTGGTCGGAAGCGCGGATGGCAGCCGGAAAGTCGGCGTTGACGTGGACCATCTCGATCTCGGCGCCGGCCGTCAGCGCCTCGGTTACGAGCACGTGATCAAGGACCTGCGAGTTCCCCAAATAGACATAGCTGTAACGATTCTCGAGCGGCAACCGTTTCACCAGGTCTTCAAGACCCACAGTCTCGAAAACGTCGAGTGCATCGCTGTTCTCGAAGTCGTTGAGATCACCGAGCACGACGACGCTGATCGCTGGATCGTTTTTCATTATCTCTCTGACAAAATCCGCCACCACCCGAGCCTGCTCGGTTCGGCGCGGGCTCGAGCTCTCGATCCTTGGCTGCCGGCGTCCAAAGATCGGGTCGTCGCCGCCCTTGGATCTCAGGTGGAGGTTGACGAGAACAATCGACTTGCCTGCGAAACGGAACTCGCCGACCAGCGGTTTGCGGCTGCCGCCGCGACCCTCTTCATTGCGATGAAAAGCGGGATTGCCGGGGTCCACCAGACCCGGGCTGCAGGATCGGCTCGATCCGTCAGCCACCGCCGCGCCGTGACCGGCCGAGCAACCCTCGCGATCGACGAATTCGACCCGCGAAGGGTTGAAGAGGAAGGCGTTGCGGATGTTGGCGCCAGGCTGGCCGCCATCGGCGTTATTCTCCGGGTCGATGGACCGGACCCGGTAGCGCGGTCCTCCGGCACTCTCGATCGCCATGACCAGACGCTCCACGGTATGCGCAGCAGTCACCGTTCCATCGTCTTCGGGGCCGGTGTCGTCCTGCACCTCCTGCACCGCCACGATGTCGGGCGCTCCAAGAGCGTCGGCCACCATTCCGGCCAAGTGCTCGAACTTTTCCTCCTCGGAACCCACCCACAGGTTTTCGAGATTGAAGGTCGCCACGGTGAGGTGCGTATCATCCCCGGTCAAACCGGTCGACTTGTGGTCTCGTTCGTCACCATGGACTGCCGGCAGCGGCTCGGTGTTGAGCAGCTTGTAGCTGCCATAGCTGTAGTGGAGCACGCCTTCCACCGGGCCGGCCAGCGTGTCGCCGACCTTCAGATGTGGCGCCTCGGCCACCAGACGGTCGTCGACGATGATTCGCTGCGGGTTGATGTTGTCCTCGAGCAATCGGATGCCGCCACGCTCCGACCTCAATTCGGCGCTTTGTCCGGCGTCAGGCAAAACCACCAACTCGCCGTAACGCGAGGTCGGACCCACCACGACCGGTCGTTCGACCCGCACCAGCATGCCCTCCATACTCTCGAACGCATCCGCGGCGAATTGATCAGGGTCGAAGGATTCGAGCCTCGGGGAGGCCACATCTGGCTGTGGAATCCTGACCCCGGCTCCACCGATCACCACCGGACTCGGAAGGTCCATCGTGTCGGGGCGGCCAATCGTCTCGAGACCCGACGCAACCAGACGCGTGACCGGCAGCTCGACACCCCAGGAGCGTTCCTCCACCCGGCCTTCGAGGCGCACAAGATCACCCACATCGACCTTCGGCAGACCCTCGAGGGCTGTCACCAACAACCCTTCGGAGGTCTGCGGATCATCGTCCCCGGGCTCCGGGCTCTGGATCCAAAAGGCTTGCCCTGAATCGCTGCCGAGGATGGCCGCGACCATGCCCTCTACCCGCGAGACGCATCTTCCGACCAACGGCGAAACGTGGCCCGCGCCCTGAATCTCGTAAATCGCCGCCTCGGGCCTCTCCACGACTGGAGGCGCAACGCCGGATACCGCCAGGATCAGGATCTGGTTGGTCTGCACCGAGGGCTGAAAGTTGTTGTCCGAGATCAGAACCAACAACCGACGGCCGTCCGGTAACGAGGGGCCGAACGCCATGCCCTCGATGTTGTCGGGTTCCACACCGAGCTCGCCGATATCGACTATCAACTTCTTGGGCAACGGCACCGGTACCGGACCACTGGCGTCACGAAGGCTGCTGATATCTCGAATGTCTGCCGCACCGTCGAGATCCACCTGATAGATCCGTACGGTGTTGCCGACTCCAACTGAGAACGAGCGCTCGAGGACCAAGAGCCGGTGATTGTCGAGCGCGAGTATCTCCGAGATCCCGTTGGTACGGAAGGCGGAGGCGGGACGCGGCTCGTCGGGCACCGGCCCGACCTCGTAGACATACTCGGCGACCGGCCGGTCGCTGGACAGGTCGATCACCAGCAACCGGGTTGGGCTGCCGACGTCGAGATCGGCGGCCGGACCATCCTGAAGAAGAGCATTTTCGGCGGCGACGAAGAGCCGGCTGCCGTCCGGACTGACGGAGAGCCCCTCGAAGCCGAGGTTGTCACGAACACCGCGGGTGCCGCCGGCATCAGGCAGGAAGTGCTCCGGCAGGTCCTGAGCCCCCTTGAGAGACCCGTCGAGCGCGAATCGCCCAACCAGCGGGTCGATGCCGCGATGGGGCACGCCCTCGGAAGCCAGATACAAAGTGCCGCCTTCATGGAGCGCGAGGGCCTCGGGATCGATGTCACCACGCAAAAACGGCGCACCATCGGCGTCGCGAAGGAGGGTCGCCCCGAGAACGGCCGCCTCCGCATCCTCACCGTCAAACTGGATCTTGAGGGCGTAGAAGCGGGCCGGAGCGAGGCTGCCACGATCATCCGAGATCGCATAGAAGAGGTCGCACCCGGGGTCGTAAGTCAGACCCGACAGGCCGCCGACCTGAGTTTGGTCAACCTCGAGATCACCCGGCAGAGTCGTCTCGCTCAGAAGCTCGACGGTCAGGTCTCCCGCGGTGGCGCACGCCACGACGGCCGAAAGCAGCAGGAGGGTGAAGATCTTCTGTCGGGCCAGGCACAACCTCAACCGAAGGTCCATTCGAGCTCTTCGAGCATCTTCTTCTCCGCTGCCGAAATCGAAGCGACACCGAGAAAACCGCCGGCGGCTTCAGCGATGGCGCGAGCGCGACCCATAGTGCCGCTCTTGAGGTGCTCTCTGGAACGTTGGCCGAGAGAACCCTTGAGTTCTTCGATGTAGCCCTTCCAGACTTCGAGCAACATCACGTCAGGTTTGGTCTGCAGCCAGTTCCTGAGAAGAGCGCAGGTCGGGCTGCCCTCCTCGACCCCTTGTTCGACGGCGGCCTTGATGATGGCGTCGCGTTCCTTCGGCTGGATTGCGCCATCCGCCCACGCCACCTCGACGAGGGGAACCAGGGAGAACGCAATCAGGGTTTCGGGCTCGACCTCGAGATCGACAAGCGCATCGATGATCTCTCCGCTGTCGATATTGAGGTACTCCCGAAATTCCTTCTTCTTGTCCTCGCGGGCGGTTGCCTCACGGAGATCCCTGAGCAGCTTCGCATTTTCATTTGCGAAGAAGCTGTCCTCGAGTGCCCTGGCCTTTGCCTTCAAACCCTTGACGTGCTCGGTGCCTTTCATAGATACCGTCTCCTTCGACGCGGGGTGTTGGGGCGGCTCGTCTCGCCGCCGAGGGTGATTATGCCATGGAAAAGGGCTTGGGGCTTGGGGCTTGGGGCTCGAGGCGTGCACCCAGTAACGACCTTGCCACCAGATTCACATCAAGCCGCAGGTCTCAAGCCTCAAGCCTATTCGGGCACGGGCACGGGCACGGGATGGATGCGACTGGTATCGGCGAGCATAGATGCGTAGAATACGCCGGGTCCGTTGAGTGACGGGCTTTGAGAGGAGACCATGGCCGAGTTTTCGTACCAACCGTCAGTCATCGAGCCCAAGTGGCAGGAGATCTGGGCCGAGCGCCGCACCTTCCGCACCCCGTCGGACCCGGAGGAGCTGCGTTCGAAGCCCAAGTACTACGTGCTCGACATGTTCCCCTACCCCTCCGGCGCCGGCCTCCACGTCGGCCACCCCGAGGGCTACACCGCGACCGACGTGATGGCGCGGATGAAACGCGCCCAGGGCTTCAACGTCCTCCACCCGTTCGGTTGGGACGCTTTCGGTCTACCGGCCGAGCGAGCCGCGGTACGCGAAGGCCTGCACCCGGCAGCGATCACCGAGCGCAACGTCGCCACCTTCCGCAAACAGATCCAGGGGCTCGGCTTTTCCTACGACTGGGAGCGCGAGGTCAACACCTCGTCCCCCGACTACTACCGCTGGACACAGTGGATCTTCCTCCAACTCTACGAAAAAGGCCTCGCCTACATGGCGGACGTGCCGGTCAACTGGTGCCCGGCACTGGGCACAGTGCTCGCGAACGAAGAGGTCAAGGACGGCGCCTACGTCGAGACAGGAGACCCGGTAGAGCGACGCCTGATGCGGCAGTGGATGCTCAAGATCACCGAGTACGCCGAACGTCTTCTCGACGACCTCGAGCTGGTGGACTGGCCCGAGAGCGTCAAGGAGATGCAGCGCAACTGGATCGGTAAGAGCCACGGCGCCGACGTGGTCTTCCGGATCGACGATTCCGACAAAGATTTCACCGTCTTCACCACCCGCCCCGACACCCTCTTCGGCGCCACCTACTGCGTCTTTGCTCCCGAGCACACGCTGGTGGCCGAAATGACGACCGACGAGCAACGGGCAGCTGTTGAATCCTATGTCGAAGAGGCGAGACAAAAGACCGAACTCGACCGAACAGATCTGGCCAAGGGCAAGACCGGCGTCTTTACCGGCGCCTACGCCATCAACCCGGTCAATGACCAGAAGATACCGATCTGGGTCGCCGACTACGTCCTGATGGGCTACGGCACCGGCGCGATCATGGCGGTTCCGGGCCACGACGAGCGCGACCACGAATTTGCCCGCGAGTTCGGTCTGCCGATCGTCGAGGTGGTCTCGGGATCGGATGTCCCGATCGAGGAAGCAGCTTTTGTCGACAATGTCGACGGCGTGCTGGTGAACTCCACTGGTAAGGATGGTTTCTCCATCGACGACCTCAAGGTGCCGGATGCGATCGCCAAGATCACAGGCTGGCTGTCCGATCGTGGCCTCGGTGAAGGACGGGTCCAGTACCGGCTCCGCGACTGGCTTTTTTCCCGCCAACGCTACTGGGGTGAGCCGTTTCCCGTGGTCCACACCGACGATGGCGAGGTGGTCCCCTTGCCGGATGACGTACTGCCGGTCGAGCTGCCCGTCATCGACGAGTACAAACCAACTGACGACGGCCGCCCCCCGCTCGCCCGCGCCGGTGACGACTGGCTTCGAGTCGAGCTGCCCGATGGCCGAGCAGCGACCCGTGAAACCAATACCATGCCCCAGTGGGCGGGCTCGTGCTGGTACTACCTGCGCTATCTCGACCCTCACAACGAAGACGAAGCGTGGTCCCAGGATGCCGAGAACTACTGGATGCCGATCGACCTCTATGTCGGCGGTGTCGAGCACGCGGTGCTCCACCTCCTCTATGCCCGCTTCTGGCACAAGGTCCTCTACGACTGCGGTTTTGTCCACACCAAGGAACCGTTCCAGAAGCTCTTCAACCAGGGGATGATCCTCGCCTACTCGTACCGCGACGCGAACGGCAAGTACTACCACCCGTCGGACACGGAGGAGCGGGACGGAAGGTTCTTCACCAAGAATGGAGATACTGAACTCGAGGCCCAGATCGAGAAGATGTCCAAGTCCAAGCTCAACGTCGTCAACCCCGACGACGTGATCACCAAGCACGGCGCCGACGCGATGCGCCTGTACGAGCTCTTCATGGGCCCGCTCGAGGTTCAGAAGCCGTGGCAGATGAAAGACGTCGAGGGCGTCAACCGGTTCCTGCAAAGGGTCTGGCGCCTGGTAGTGGATGAAGAATCGGGCGGTCTCAACCCGAAGCTCAGCGACGATCCGGCTTCCTCCGAGCCCGAGCTCCAACGCACACTGCACAAGACCATCAAAAAGGTTTCTTCGGACACCGAGACCCTGCAGATGAACACGGCCATCGCGCAGATGATGATCTTCACCAACGATGCCACCAGCACCGCCACCCTGCCGCGAGAGATCGTTGAAACATTCCTGCGGCTGCTCTCGCCCTACGCCCCGCACATCTGTGAAGAGGTGTGGCAGCGCCTCGGCAAAGACGAGCTCATCGCCCACGCCGAGTGGCCGAGCTGGGACCCCGAGCTGGCCAGGGACGAGACGATCACAATCGTCGTCCAGGTCAACGGCAAGAAACGCGATGAGCTTCAGGTGTCGCGGGACACCGAAAAGGGCGAAATCGAACGGCTCGCCCTGGCCTCAGAAAACGCACAGAAGTTCATCGACGGCAGGGAACCGAAGAAGGTCATCGTCGTCCCCGGACGGCTCGTGAATATCGTCGTTTAATTTCGGATTTCAGGATTTCCACCACAGACACGACGTACACCCTCGACGCTGCAGGGGCGGGATCTATCCGTCTCAGGTCGTTCTTTTGTGGTGCGGGCGTCCCGCCCGCACGATTCCACTGACATCGAAAATGTGCGGCTGAGACGGCCTCCCACAAAGGGGCGATTTAGTGGCCTATAAAATGACTGGGGTTTCCACTACCAGGTAGATGCGGGTCAGCGCGGCGGAAGGGTGAACACAATCTCGAGGCCACCATCAGGGTGGTTGCGGGCGATGACCGTTCCGTCGTGGACCTCGACCGCGCGGCGCGCGATGGCAAGGCCGAGACCGGCGCCGCCCGTCGACCGCTCACGAGCATCCGCCACTCGAGAGAAGGGCTCGAAGAGGGTCTCGAGGTGCTCCTCGGGCACGCCGGGACCGTGGTCCCGGATGCTGACATCGGCGCTCGCCTCTCCACAATCGATCGACACCTCGACCGTCGTTCCCTCGGCCGTATGACGAACAGCGTTGCGGAGAACGTTGTCGAGGGCACTCCTGACCAGGGCGGGATAGCCCCGCATCGTGCATCGGGAATCCGCTTCAACCTCCACCCCGCGTTGGGTGGCTGAAGCTTCGAAGGAGGCATCGTCGACGACTTCGTTGAGGAGGGCACTGAGATCGAATTCAATCGACTCGGTGTCCGGCGCTCGAGCTTCGAGGCGCTCCAACAGGAGAAGCTGCCCGATGAGATCGTCGAGACGGCCGGTCTCGCGCTCGATTCGATCGAGGGCCTCGGCTGCGCGAACGCCTTCGCGATCGCGGGCGAGCTGGAGGGCCACCGTGAGGCGTGCCAACGGTGAACGCAATTCGTGTGAGACGTCCCGAAGAAGGCGCCGCTGGGACCCAACCAGGTTTTCAAGCCGACCCGCCATGGCGTCGAAGTCACGGGCGAGCTGTCCGATTTCGTCCCTCCGTCGATCGACGGGATCGCCAACCCGCGCCGCAAGGTCGCCTGCACTGAGGCGCAGAGTTGCACGACGCAGCGCACCAACCGGTGCCGACAGATAGCGGGCGAGCCAGAGGCTGAGGGCGCCGACGACCAGGGCCAGCAACAAGAGGCGCCACCACAGGGCCTTCGGTTCCAGGAGATCGATTGGACGCGGTGGCCTGTGGAGGGTTCCTACTATGACCAGCATCCGACCCTCTGGATCGGTCACCGGCCGCGCCACCATGTGCATACCACCGCGACGAACCGCTTCCTCTGACCCGTTTTCAGCCACCCGACGCGCCAGATCGGCCACGGGTTCCGGGAAAACACGATCCTGGAGTTCCCGACCATCCTGATCGAAGACGAAGATCTCTGAGCCCCGTCGTCCGTGCCCACGGGATTCTCGTGACTGGAGGCCTTCGACGCCGGCTTCATTGACACGTTGTGCAGCGCGATTCACCCGATCCTGGGCCCAGGATTCTGCTCCTTGCTGCCAGCGATCAACCCGCGACCGCGATTGGGTGAAGAACGGCGACGTCACCACCAGCAACACGCCCAGAACCACCATGGCGAGCCAGAACCAGAGGAAGATGCGGAGGAAGAGGCTCTTCATCGTATCCACCCAGTTGCTCGATGCTCGATCCTCGATGCTCGATTCACGGGCAGCTCGCCGGATGCTTGGATGGATCGAGTATCCAGTAGCGAGTATCGAGAATCCAAAATACTGAACGCTTCAGATCCGCGAAATGTGGACCCACTGGTCACGATGCGCTCCCACTCGGCTTGACGTAGAGATACCCCACGCCACGAATGGTTTTGATGCGCTCTCCACCGCCCGGCAGCGGGCCCAGTTTCTTTCTGAGGTTTGAAAGATGAACATCGAGGCTGCGGTCAAAGGCCGACGCGCGGCGACCCAGGGCCTTGCGCGACAGCTCGTCGCGGCTGACCACCGTCCCGGCAGCTCGCACCAGAGTCTCGAGTACCGCGAACTCGGCGCCGGTAAGATCGACATCTTCTGAGGCGCAACTGACCCGCCGTGACCCAGTGTCCATCTTCAGATCGTCGACCACAACAACCGACGATCCATCTCCGGTCTCGGCCGCGCCCGCCGTCCGGCGAAGAATCGCGCGGATGCGGGCTACGAGTTCGCGGGGATTGAATGGCTTCGGGAGATAGTCGTCGGCCCCCATTTCGAGACCGACGATCCGGTCCACGTCCTCACCGCGGGCGGTGAGCATGATCACCGGCACCTTGGAGGTCTCACGTATCTTGCTCAAGACCGCAAACCCGCCGAGCCCAGGCAGCATGACATCGAGGATCACCAGATCCGGCTCTTTGGCATGACACCGCTCAACGCCTGCGACACCGTCGTGAACCGAGTCGACATCGAGGCCTTCATCCTCGAGATACTCGGTAACCAGCTCGCAGAGCTCGGTGTCGTCGTCAATGATCAGGATCGCCATCTCAACCCGATCCTACCAGCCTGTTTTCACTCTTGATCTTTCTTTACGAAGGAGGTGGGTTTCCTTGCGCAAGAAGGTCAACAATAAAGGTGTTGCGGTCGTTTCACTTCACGACTGAAAAAGCCGCCAAGGCGGCAACACACGGAGGTAGACATGAAAGCACGAAACATCATCTTGACCATCGCAGCGGCTGCAATTCTCACCGCGCCAGCAGCAGTCTTCGCCCAAGCGGGGCCTGGCCCCGGAGACGGGAGTGGTTCTGGCGTAACCTGGGGAGGCGGACACGGGCCCCACGGTGGAGGCCAGAGTCGTTTCGGCAACCCTGAGGGGGCAGACGGACTGCGCTTCTTCGATCGCATGCTGTCGCGTCTTGCCGAGGAACTCGAACTGAGCGAGGAACAGCTCAGCGAAATCCAGGCCGTCATTGAAGAGGCCCGCCCGAAAATCGAGGCCTTCACCCAGCAGCTTCGCGAAGGTCGTGAGGCATTTCGCGCAGCCAACGAGGACCCAACTGTCTTCAATGATGGTGCATTTCGAGCACACGCAGCGGCTCAGCACAGTATCCAGACCGAGCTCGGGGTTGTTGCCGGACAAGCCAAGGCAGATGCCCTCAAGGTCCTGACCCCCGAGCAACTCGAACAGCTCGAGGAAATGCGCGGCAACTTTGGAAAGACGTTCCGCCGCGGTGGCGGTCGCCGTTCATCCAGTTAATTCTCCCCTCCTCCCTCCTGCGCGGCGGCCGGAAGGTCGCCGCGCGCCTTTTTGTTGGAGACTCCATGAAGACTTTCACTCGAGTCGCGGCCCTGTTCATTTCGCTCGCCATTCTCGCCGGCCCTGAAGCCGAGGCAGCGCAAAAAATTGAGAGCAGTGCCACCGGCCAACCCATCTTGCTCGACGGCGATCCCTCCGATTGGGAGGGAATTCCGATCGTTTATCTCAAAGACAGTTTGCACGTCTCTGCGATCGCCCACGACGATGACAATCTCTACCTCATGTACCGATTTGCCGATGAGGGCCTGGCGCGTCGGCTCCTGATGCGTGGGGTCACCCTTTGGATCAACGGCGATGGCAAGACCAAGAACAAAAAGGAAGAGTTCGCCGTGAGATATCCGGGATCCAAGCAGATCGCCGAGCATTTCGAGAACGAGGATCCCCGCGAACAGGGATATCGAACCGAAACAGGGGGGTCGGATACTTCCGGCCGGGGCGGACCGCCTCCGTCCCTTGCCAGCATGCGCCAGATACCGGGCGAGCTGACGGTGATCCGGATGGGTATGAAGGAAATGAAAGACGAGAACGACACCGCAGGTCCGACTGCCGCCTCAGCATTCAGCGAGGGTGTCTTCTGCTATGAGCTGAAGATTCCCATCTCCGATATCGGCGGCAAGATTGCCGACGCGGGCTTGGCAAAGAAAGTGGCGATTGGTGTCCAGATCGGCGGCATGACACAGGCCGAGATGGAAAGCATGCAGGCGGCCATGAGGGAGAAGATGGGCGGCACGGGTGGCCAGGGAGGCCGAGGCGGTGGCGGCATGGGCGGTGGCCCACCGAGCGGTATGGGTGGCGGCGGCATCGGAGGCATGGGCGGTGGCATGGGCGCCTCCGGCGGCATGGGAGGCGGCGGGATCGGCCGCGGTGGCGAAGACATGCGCAGCCGACTGGACCCTGAGATCGAGTGGCTCTCCGTCACGCTGAACCGGAGTGAATAGTTTTGCGGCGCAAGCCGTTCATGATTCAATAGCGCGTTCGTTGGCAGGAGGGCGGCACGAAAATGAAGGTCAACCCGATCATCCGCTTTGCGGTCGAGCGCCGGGTCACGATGGCCATGGCGGTGCTCGGTGTGCTCGTGCTGGGTTGGCTCTCGCTCGATCGCTTGCCCCTGGAGTTCCTGCCGACCTTTTCGTCCTCTCATATCTCGGTTGACGCCCCCTACCCGTCGTCGTCACCGGCCGAAACCGAACGGCTGATCGTCAGACCCCTCGAAGACAGCCTCAGCACCATCAACGGCATCGAAAGCCTGACCGCGGTATCGACTGCCTCATCGGGCAACGTCAGCATTCGTTTTGTCGACGGCACCGATATGGACCTGGCCGCGGTCGATGTCCGCGACCGGGTGGACCGGGTTCGCTACAGGCTCCCGGCAGATCTCGAGAGGGTACGGATTCGGAGGTTCCAGAGCTCCAACCGGCCGGTCATGCGTTTCCATATCAGTGCCGACTGGCCCCGTGAGCACCTCTACCGCTTCACCGAGGATGTGATCGTCCGCCGCCTGCAGCGCCTCGAGGGTGTAGCGGATGTCCAGGTGCGTGGCGCCGAAACCCGGGAGGTCCAGGTCAACCTCATCCCTGACCGCATGGCCTCGCTGGGCATCGACGTCCGCGATGTTTCGTCGGTGATCCGATCGAATCACCAGGCGGTATCGGCCGGCACCGTTCGTGAGGGCTCGAGGAGCTTTCTCTTCCGGATCGAAGGCAAGCTCACCTCCCTCGACGAGATCCGCAGCCTGCCCCTGGGCGGAGGACTGCGATTGGGCGATGTCGCCGAGGTGGCGATGGACTATCCAGAGCAGGAGGAGTGGGACTTCCTCAACGGTCAAGAGGCGCTGAGTGTCCGGCTCTACAAGGCATCGACCGGCAACTTGCTGGCGATGATCGATAGCGCCAAAGAGGAGATCGAGGCCATCACGAGGCTTCCCGACGCGGAGGGCCTCCAGATCAACATCTACCGCGACGATTCGGAGGACGTGCGCAACGGCCTCAACGAATTGCGCAACACGGGCCTCCTCGGCGGTGCGCTCGCTGTCCTCTTCATGTACCTCTTCCTGCGGCGCTTCCGCAGCACCCTGCTGGTGGCAATCGCGATCCCGGTATCGGTGGTCGTGACCTTTGTCTTCATGTACCTCTCCCGACAGGCGGGCTGGACCGATCTAACTCTCAACATCATGTCGCTGATGGGTCTCATGCTTTCGATCGGCATGCTGGTCGACAACTCGATCGTCGTCATCGAGTCGATCTTCCGGCACCACGAAGACCTCGGCGAGGACGCGCGCACGGCGACTCTGCATGGAGCCTCCGAGGTGGCGCTGCCGATTGCCGCATCGACCCTGACCACAGTCTGCGTCTTCCTGCCGATGGTCTTCCTGTCTTCGGGTGGCCGGTTTGCGATCTTCATGAAAAACATCGGGCTCACGGTGGTCGTGGTGATGGCGGCGTCGTTGGTTGTCGCGGTCACGGTCGTGCCGATGGTGGCGGCGCGCATCCTCGGCGGCGAACGAAAGCGTGAGGGAGCGCTGTGGAACTTATTCTCTGGCGCATATGCGAGCACCCTCCGATTCATGCTGCGCCACCGCCTCGCCTTTGCTTTTGCGGTCATCGTCGCCCTGGTCGGCTCGTGGTACCTCTATCAAAACATCGAGCGCTCATTTTCGAGCTCTTCCTTCGAGCGCCAGCTGACGGTCATGGTCGACACCCCCAAAAGCTATTCGGTGGAGCAAAAGCGCTTACTCTACGACGAGGTCTACGCGCTGCTCGATGAAAACCGTGACGAGCTCGAAATCGCCAACGTCACCCACTCCTTTCGGCGCGGCAGCGGCCGTTCGCGTGGGTGGTCGAGGGATAATCGATTCGATATCTACCTCGTCGACGAGGAAGCCAGCACGCTCGACACCGGCACGATTCGTGACCGCATCGAGGCCCTGATGCCGACCAAGGCCGGGGTGAGCTTCACCCTCTCGCGTTCGCAGCGGGGTCGACACGGTTCCGGCTCGAATGTCGAGGTCCAGGTCCGCGGCCAACGCTTTGAGATTCTCGAGCTCTACGCGAAACGGGCCGTGGCAGCGATGTCAGCGCTGCCCGGCCTGCGAGACGCCGATTCCTCCCTCGAAAGTGGCGACGAGGAGATCCTGGTGCGGCCCGACCGCGAACGGATCCTCGCCTCCGGTCTGTCCTCGCAGGCAGTCGGCCAGAGCGTTTCTTCAGCCCTGTCGTCGCGCGCCGTGTCCTACTTCGAGGTCGAGGACCGCGAGCTCGACGTCGTCGTCCAACACCGCGAGGAGGACCGGCAGACCCTCGATCAACTCAAAAAGCTTCCGGTCGGTTTTGGTGACGGCAGGTTGACCGTCGGCGCCGTCGCCGATTTCGAGACCGCGCGGGGCGCGCGATCGATTGAGCGCATCGATCGTCAATCCATGATCACCATCACCGCCGACACCGAAACCGGCACCCCGGCTTTCATGGCCCAGCGCATGGCCCAGGGCGCCATCGAGGGGCTCAACCTTCCCGCGGGTTACGAGGTGGTGGAGGGCGAGGACTGGATGCGCGGCGAACAGGATGCCGGTGACGCCCTCTTTCTGCTGCTCTTCGCCCTGGCACTGATCTACATGGTGATGGCGTCACTCTTCGAGAGCTTCGCCCAGCCCTTCACGATCATGTTCTCGGTGCCCTTCGCCTTCATCGGTGTCGGCATCATCATGACCGTCACAGGCCAGGCCCGCTCGTCGAGCTCCGACATGGGTCTCATCATCCTTGCCGGCATCGTGGTCAACAACGCGATTGTTCTGGTGGACCACATCAACCGTCTACGCCAACAGGGCATGCCGCGTGACGAGGCGATCGTCCTCGGTGGCCGCCACCGCCTGCGTCCAATCCTGATGACAGCGATGACCACGGTCCTCGGTCTGTCACCGATGGTTGCCGGCTACTTTCTGCCGAGTGTCTTCGGCGCACCAGACGGCCGAGCCGCATTCTGGGCCCCGGTGGGTCTGGTGATTCTCGGCGGCCTCACCACCTCCACCTTTCTCACGGTGATGGTCATCCCCACCGTCTATTCACTGATTGACGACCTCTCGATCTTTGTCCGCCGCATCGCTTCAGCCGCCCTTCCGGCGGCTCCCGTCCCCGTCCCCGTCTCCGTCTCCGTGCCCGTGCCCGATGGCGACGTTGACGTCATCAACACTCTCCGGAAAAACCAATGAAATACACATTCGCAGTTCTCTCCCTCACCCTCCTCACCCTCACCGCCTGTGGCGGCTCCGACGACGCCGGAGGCCGCGAAGGCGGCGGCAGACCCCCTGGGATGGGAGGCAGCGCACCATCGGCGGCGGTCCCGATCCAGGTCGAGGCCGTGCCGCGTCGCTCGATTTCCCAGTACCTCGAAACCAACGGCACCCTCGAGGCCGAGAACGAAATCGACATCGTCGCCCGCACCTCCGGGCCCGTGACCGAGATCAACACAGAGGAAGGTCGCCTCATCCGTGCCGGCCAGCTCATCGCCCGCATCGACGAGCGCGAGGCGCGGAACCAGGTTGCGATCTCAAAGGTCACGCGCGATGAAGCGAAGCTGGCCTTCGAACGCACCAAAACTTCGTGGGACGAGGGGTTGGTCAGCCAAGAGGCTTACGACACCGCGTTGTCGAAGCTGAGCTCAGCGGAAGCCCAACTTGAGAGCGCCGAAATTCAGTTCGCCTATACCGAGATCACGGCCCCCTTCGATGCTCTGGTCGTCACCCGGGATATCAAGCTCGCGCAATACGTAACCCCCGGCACGACGCTCTTCCGAATCTCCGACTTCACGCCGCTCCTGTGCCGGGTCGAGGTCCCGGAAAAGGACTTCTCGCGAATCCGCATGGGCCAAACCGCACACATCCGAGTCGAGGCCTATCCCGGCGACAGCTTCCCGGCCGCGGTCGCGAGGCTTCGGCCGACGGTCGATGCCGCCACCGGGACCTTCACGGTGACTCTCGAGGTCGAGGGCCAGGGCAAGCTACGGCCCGGGATGTTCGCCTCGGTCTATCTCGAAACCGATACCCACGCCGATGCAATTGTGATTCCACGCGATGCGCTCGTCCTCGACTCGCTCGGCGACACCGTCTTTGTCAAATCAGGTGATAAGGCCGAGCGCCGCGAGGTGCGCCTCGGACTGCGCTCGGAAAACTCAGTGGAGATTCTTGAAGGGCTTGCCGAGGGAGATCTGCTGATCGTCATCGGTCAGGACGGTCTCGCCGACGGCACCCCGATCTCGGTGATTGGCGACCAGCCGCCGGCACCTGATTCTACGACCGACGAGTCCACGGGGCCGCCGCCGGAGGCGATCGAAATGATGCGCCAGCGGATGAGGGAACGCGGCATGTCGGACGAGGAGATCGAGCAACGGCTGCAACAGATGCGTGATGGAGGCGGCCCTGGCGCCGGTCGGGGGCGAAGGAGCGAGAGTGGCGGCCAAGGTGACGGCATGGGGAAAGCGGCCAGCGGTGAGATCCCGCCCTTTATGGCTCAGCGGATCAAAGAAGCCTCCCCCGAAGAGCTCGATGCCATCAGGGAGAGGATGAAGGAACGAGGTCTGTCGGACGAACGCATCGAGGAGATCATTCAGCAGGTCCGTGGTGGAAACGGAGCCGCGAAATGACTCTTATTGGTTTGGAACGCATATCAACGGTGAACCATGCGCGCTAATTGGAACACAAAAAAGAAACGCAGAGACGCGGAGACGCAGAGACGCAGAGAGAATCTTTTGTGTCTGAAACGCCCTCCTCGCATCTCCGATTCACCGACATTTCGACCGAATTCACTCCAACCGGCGATGGGAAGGAGCCGAATGCAATCTGGGAAGGTGGGAATCGCTCCAGTACCTGAATCTCGCTCCAGATGGCTCTCGCGGTCCACCCGCAAATATCTTCCTCTGCGCCTCTGCGCCTCTGCGCCTCTGCGTTCATTTTTCGGGCCATATCGCATGGGTCGGGCGAAGTGAAGATCGTCGATCTGTCGATACGCAGGCCGGTTTCGGTCTTTATCTTCTCGGTGGCGGCTGTGGTTTTCGGGATCGTCGCCTTCCGCAACCTCGCGGTCAATCTCCTGCCCGACATCTCCTACCCATCGCTGACGGTCCGCACCACCTACGAGGGCACGGCGCCGGTCGAGATCGAGTCCCTCTTGTCCCGCCCGATCGAGAACGCGGTCGGGGTGGTCAACAACGTCGTCCGCGTGACCTCGTCCTCGCGAGCCGACGTCTCCGAGGTGACCCTCGAGTTTGCGTGGAACACCAACATGGACTTCGCAGCCCTCGACGTCCGTGACCGGCTCGACCGTGTCCGTTTGCCACTGGACGCCGAATTGCCGGTGCTCCTCAAGTACGATCCCTCCCTCGACCCCATCATGCGCATCGGGCTTTATGGCTCGGACGAGCTCGCCAGGCTGCGATTCCTCGGCGAAGAAGACATCAAGCGGGCCCTCGAGCGCATCGAAGGCGTCGCCGCCGTCGTGGTCTCTGGCGGTCTCGAAGAGGAGATCCAGGTTGATCTCGACGAGCGAAAGCTTTCCGCTGTCGGTCTGTCGGTCGGACAGATTGCCAACCGTTTGGCGGCCGAAAACGTCAATATCACCGGCGGCAGCCTCCGTGACGGCCATACCGAATACCTGGTCCGGACCCTCAACGAGTTCGTACGGCCGGAAGACATGCGATCGATCGTCGTCCAGCGCACCGGTGACGCTATCGTCCGGCTCTCCGACGTGGCCCGGGTCTACACCGGCCACAAAGAGCGCGAGATCATCACCCGCATCAATGGCGCCGAGTCGGTTGAGCTGGCGGTCTACAAGGAGGGCGGCACCAACACGGTCACCGTTTCCAACGCAGTCACGGCCCGTCTTGACACGTTGCGCGAGGAACTCGTTCGACTCGACCCGAATTTGCACATGGATGTCATCACCGACCAGGCGCGCTATATCCGCCAGGCCGTTCGTGAGGTCCTGGAAACAGCGCTCTACGGGGGTTTGCTGGCGATCCTGGTGCTCTTCCTTTTCCTCCGCTCACTCAAAAAGACCCTCATCATTTCGGTCTCGATCCCGGTGTCAGTGGTCGCGACCTTTTTCCTGATGTACGTGGCCGACATCTCCCTCAACATCATGTCGCTGGGAGGTCTGACCCTTGGTGTCGGGTTGTTGGTGGACAATGCCATCGTCGTCCTCGAAGCGGTCCAGCGCAAGCGGGATGACGGGCTCGACGAGGTTGAAGCCGCACGGGTCGGAACCTCCGAGGTCGGTCGGGCCATCACCGCCTCGACCCTCACCACCATCTGCGTTTTCGTGCCAATCGTCTTTGTCGAGGGAGTCGCCGCCCAGCTCTTCCGCGACCAGGCACTGACCGTCGCCTTCTCATTGGTCGTATCCCTGATCGTGGCCCTGACCCTGATCCCAATGCTCGCCTCGCGCGAGTTCCGACCCGAGCCGACATCCGACTCCGCCGCCGAAACGGGTCACACGGCGGCGCCTATTCGCTGGCTGGGCAATGCCGTCTTCTTCGTCACCACGCGGCTCCTTTCAGTGGTTCTCGGGGCAGCGCGCGGCATCGGCAGAATGATGGGCGCCATCTTCAGTCCCCTCCTCAATCTCTTCGACCGATCGCTCGAAGCCGTTGCAGAGCGCTACTCGAAGACGATCGCCTATGTGCTCTCCCGCCCGTTCGCCGTGGTCGCAGTGACCGTGATCCTCTTTCTCGGCAGCCTCGGATTTCTCCGCGTCCTGGGATCCGAGCTCATTCCCGAGCTCATTCAGGGTGAGTTTTTCGCCGACATCGAACTGCCTCCAGGCTCCCGTCTCGAAGTCACCGATCGGCGGCTCGTCGAGCTGACGAGAGCCGCGGCCGCTATCGACAACGCCCGCACGGTCTACACCATCGCCGGCACGTCCAACGAGCAGGGGGGCACCGCCGGAGAGCTTCGAGAGTACCTCGGACAAATCAACGTCACCCTTGAACCGCCGGTATCGCGTGAGCGCGAGGACTCCACCATGAAGACCATTCGCGAGGCGATCGACGCCGACAATCGAGTTTTCGGCGACACCGCGAACCCGGCGGCATCAGGTCAGCGACCGCCGATTGTCGCCCGCTTCGGAAGACCCTCGTACTTCAGTTTCAAGACAGCCATCGAGGTCGAGATCCGGGGCTTCAATATCGAGCTTCTCAAGCGGCTCGCGGACGAGGCAGTGGGGAGATTTCGCGCTATCGAGGGGCTTACCGACGTCAGCTCCTCGACTGAAGGCGGTCACCCCGAGCTCCAGGTTCATCTCAATCGCGATCGACTCGCCGCCTACGGGCTCGGCGTTTCAGATGTGGCGTCCGTGCTGCGGTCGATGGTCCAGGGCGAGATCGCGACCGATATCACCCGCTCGGACCGGACCATCGACATTCGGATCCGAGCCGCAGAACAATTCCGTGGTTCCGCGGCCGCACTCGAAAACCTGACGATTACCCATGCCGGGACGACCCCGATCCCGCTGTCAGCGGTCGCCGAGGTGGTCGAGTTGGATGGACCGGCCGAGATCCGCCGCGCCGACGGCAGCCGCATCGCCCGCATCACCGCCAACCTCGCGGGACGCGATCTGGGATCGGTGACCCGCGACGTTCGCTCGTCTCTCGAGAGCATGAATTGGCCATCTGGATACGACTGGCGGCTCGGCGGCCAGGAGGAAGAGATGGCGACATCGTTCAGCTCGATGCGACTGGCGTTCGGGCTCGCCATCTTCATGGTCTATCTGGTCATGGCCTCGCAGTTCGAAAGCCTTCTCCACCCGTTCGTGATCATGTTTTCGGTGCCCTTCGCCATCATCGGAGTGCTCGCCACGATGTGGGTCTTCGGGGTCACGATCAGCGTCGTTTCGTTGATCGGATTCATTCTCTTGGCCGGAATCGTGGTCAACGACGCCATCGTACTGGTCGATTACGCCAACCAACTCCGCAAACAGGGCATGTCCAAGCTCGAAGCTCTCGCACGTGCGGGAAGGGTTCGCCTCCGTCCGATCTTGATGACCACGGCGACCACCGTCTTCGGTCTTCTGCCAATGGCGCTTGGTCTCGGCGAGGGCGCCGAGCTGCGGACACCGATGGCGCTGACCGTGATCGGCGGGATGATGACGTCGACTCTGTTGACGCTTCTCGTCGTACCGGCGGTGTACGCGCTTCTGGATAGGCGGCCGTAGCCCGGGGAGCGCTTCCCGCTTCGACGTGACACAGCCTAGCGCTCCTCATGGGCGGAGTGGCACCGGTGTCACCGAAGCGGCCACGCGCCTCTGAAACGGTGTCGTTCGGTATTGAAAACAGTTGACCGTCGTTGCATCGCCATGTTATACGCATATGCGCATAGGAGGGCGAATGCCACGCGATCGATCCACCATCCGTCAAATTCTGATCCGCCAGATATTGTCCGAACGGGAAATCTACAGTCAGGACGAGCTCGTCAGACTCCTGGGCGAGGCGGGCCACAGGGTCACACAATCGACGGTCTCTAGAGACCTCAACGAGCTTGGCGCTATCAAGGCTGATGAGGGCACCGAACACGAAAGATACATTTTAGGCACTCAAGACGGACCGGTGGACTCAGGCGTCGATGAGCTCCGTCGTGCCCTCGAAGACTACCTCGAGGGGGCGGTTCCTTCAGGAAACCTGGTGGTGTTGAAGGTCCGCTCGGCAACAGCCGGTGCCGTGGCGGCTGCTCTCGACGCCAACCCCCCTGAAGGCGTGGTGGGAACGCTAGCGGGTGACGACACAGTCGTGGTCATCGCCGACGACGCTGTTGGTGGAGGATCCGTGGCGAAGACAATTATGGGGATCTTGGAGGAATGAAGTGAAAGTCGTACTCGCCTACTCCGGCGGTCTGGACACGTCGATTATCCTGCACTGGATCAAGGAAACCTACAACGCCGAAGTCCTCGCCTACACCGGCAACGTCGGCCAGATCGACGAGGACATGGACGAGGTTCGCGAGGCGGCCATCGCCACCGGCGCCACGGACGCCATTGTCGAGGATCTTCGTGAAGCTCTGGTGACCGAATGCGTATTCCCGGCCCTCAAGGCCAACGCGGTCTACGAGTGGTACTACCTCCTCGGCACCGCCCTCGCCCGCCCGGTCCTCGCCCGTGGATTGGTTCAGACCGCTGAGCGCTTTGGCGCCGACGCCATCGCCCACGGTGCGACCGGCAAGGGCAACGACCAGGTTCGTTTCGAGCTCTCGGCCTATGCTCTGCAGCCCGAAATTCGAGTTATCGCTCCTTGGCGGGAGTGGGACATGAAGGGCCGTACCGATCTGATGGCCTACGCCTCCAAACACGGGGTCCCGATCCCCGCCGCGCCGAAACCTTCCTACTCGATGGATGCCAATCTGATGCACGTCTCCTACGAGGGAGGCGTGCTCGAAGATCCCTGGGCGAGCCCCCCGGAAGGCATGTTCCGCATGACCGCGAACCCCGAGTCCACGCCCGACAAACCTGAGATTCTGACGGTGCGCTTCGAAAAGGGCGAGCCGACCGAGATCAATGGAGTGGGCCTCGATCCCGTGACCCTGCTCGAAACCCTCAACACCATCGGCGGGCGCCACGGCGTGGGGCGCATCGACATCGTCGAGAACCGGTTCCTCGGTATGAAGAGCCGCGGCGTCTACGAAACACCGGGCGGCACGATCCTCCACCACGCCCACCGCGCCGTTGAGTCGATCACCCTCGACCGTGAGGTGCAGCACCTGCGCGACGAACTCGTGCCCAGGTACGCCGAGATGGTCTACAACGGGCTCTGGTTCAGCCCCGAACGGGAGGCGCTCCAGAGCTTCATGGACACGGTCCAGGAACGCGTCAACGGCGAGGCACGGCTCAAGCTTTACAAGGGTAATGTGATGGTCGAAGGGCGAAGGTCCGAGACCCACACCCTCTATGACGAGGCGGTCGCGACCTTCGAGGCCGACGAGGTCTACGACCAGGCGGACGCCGCCGGCTTCATCCGCCTCAACGCTCTGCGGCTGCGGACCCTTGGAGGCAAGAGAATTTCGGAGGGCGAATGAGCCTTCTGCGAGGGCTCTTCGAAGGCGACGAGGACGATCTCTTCTGCGCCTTTGCTTCATCGCTCGAGATGGACCTGTGGATAGCCGAAGAGGACATCGAGGCCTCGATCGCCCACGTGGCGATGCTCGGGGAGGTCGGAGTACTCACGCCTGACGAGGCGACAACCCTGGTCGACGGCCTCTCTCAGATTCTCGGCGAGTTCGGGAACGGCACCTGGACCCCTGACGATTCGCAGGAAGACATCCACATGGCGATCGAGGCACGGCTCACCGATATCGTCGGTGAGGTCGGCGGCAAGCTCCACACCTCCCGCTCGCGCAATGACCAGGTCGCCACCGATGTCCGTCTATGGCTCAAACGCCGGCTCAGCGCCCTCGCGGCGGCTATCGACGATCTCATTACCACCCTTCTCGACCGCGTGGAATCCGACGGGCAGGTCTTGATGCCGGGTTACACCCACCTCCAGCGTGGCCAACCGATACTGCTCGGCCACCACCTCCTCGCCCACGCCTGGGCACTGAGTCGAGACCTCGAACGAATTCGCGACGTGACCGCACGGGTGGACCGATGCCCGCTCGGGGCAAGCGCCCTTGCCGGCACCCCCCACCCGATCAACCGTCAGCAGACCGCCGAGCTCCTCGGTTTCTCCGGGCCGATCGAGAACGCGATGGACGCCGTTGCGTCGAAAGATCATCTTCAGGAAGCGGTCTCGGTCTGTGCCATCTGCATGTCGACTCTTTCGCGGATGGCCGAGGAGATCGTCCTCTGGTCGTCGGC
>Ga0316198_10000358_pt1 | contig 23489 bp, 15 predicted proteins | sample OudBieAanoxic_MG_FD_204935 | JGI IMG/M metagenome (GOLD analysis project Ga0316198, IMG submission 204935) | Coastal sediment microbial communities from Oude Bieten Haven, Netherlands - site A anoxic | ecosystem: Environmental > Aquatic > Marine > Coastal > Sediment | place: Netherlands...
AGAATGTCGCCTCGCGCGGCTTCGGGGTCATATCGACGTGTGTTCATGGCGGGCTCGGGGCGCGGGTCGGCGCCCGGCGAGATGCTTCTCGTGTCGGCTCCGGGTGTCAAGGGAGTTTCCGTTCGAGCCGAGTGCGGAGCGCTTCAATACTTCGTCCTGCGGCGCGCTCGTTCTCGCGGCTGATCAACGAAGCCGGGAGGGGCAGATCGGGATCGACGAAGATCCGGAACGCGACCCGGGTCCGCTCGCCGTCCGCGCTCGGCTGGAGCCGCCACTCGGCCCGAAAGGCGTCGATGTTTCCCTCGAGGAGGGTCGCTTCGATTACGCTTGCGCCGTCCGTCTCTTCGGTGCGCTCTTTCATATCGAGTTGACCCCAGAGCGTCAGGGCGCCGGCCGCCGCGCTCACCTCCATATAAAGTCGTGCCCGTGAGCCCCGCTGCGCGAGCACGCGGGAGCGCTGGAAGTTCGGCATGAATGTTTCGTAGCGGGCGTAGTCCGCCACCACCGGCAAGATCTCATCGAGCGCGCGCCCGAGCTCCGCCTCCGCTTCGCCCCAGGCGATGTTGCTCGCCGAATCTGAAACTTGGCGGGTGACCACTGGGCTCGCGAGCAGCCCTCCAGAGGCTACCGCGCCCGAGGGGCCAGCAAGCGCTATGACGGACAGCCCTGAAACTAGGATTCTTTTGGGCAGGGGCAGGGTTGCTCGGGTCATTGGGTTCCTCGCTCAGCTCTTCAAATCGATTGCTTGATTGATTTATGCTCTTCGATGTCTGCGGCGTCAAGAATAAATCGATCGATCAATCGAAAATAATTCCAACCGTCCCCAAACGGTGGGAGCCCTCGCCGGGTTACCACCCGCCGATGCAGTCCCGCATCATGCGCGTCGTCCCCTCCGGCATCGCCTCGGTCGAGCTCACAGAGGAAGGTCTGGAGGTGCTCGCGGACGACGCGGTGGAGGACCCCATGCTCCGGAGTGCGACGCACGTACGATCGAGAAATCGCCTCGCTCGTAGCCGCGGCGTGGAGGCCCACGACCACAGGACGCCATCAAGACTCGTGCCGTTGTCAGCCCCTACGTTTTCAACGTGTCTCAGATAGATCGCCCTGAAGCGGAGTGGCGAACGGCGTCGGCATGCTGGCGGCCGCCACCGTTGGCACGCGTGTGGCCTTGCTCTCCCAGACGCCCCCGCCGCGAATAAGCCGAAGGCGTTGAGCGCGGCAAGCAGGGATTGGAACATCTTCGATGTCTTACAATCCCACATCTTGCCCCGTACAAGGAGGCTCCTTCACTGCAACCGCATGTAAGCCGCTGAAGCTCGCCGCGACTCGCTGTGACTTCTTGCAACAAGAAATTTCTCAGCGTGATTGACTGCGACTGATCGCAATCCGGCGCGATTCAGTCTCGCGGAGTTTCAACCAGTACTACTGGCTCTCGCACAGGTGCAGGGAGTACCGACGACGCTCAGTGAGCTGCAGCAAGTTCCAGCAAGAAACCGCGCATCCGACGAAAAAAAGCGCCCCATTTGAGAATACTTTGGGTCTCCAAAACCGATAACAGAGTCGTGAACAGGGATTCCCAAATCGCTTATCGGTCGGCGGAGGCTCCAGAGTGCGAGCCGTATGCCTGTTTTGTGCAGCGCAAAGAGCAGATCGCAGCGTGGCTGCGGGCTGGCTACTCGGTAAAAGGCGTTTGGAATGCGTGTCGACGCGCCACGCCGCCCTTCGAAGGCTCGTATCAGACGTTTTGGCGATACTGCCGAATGCACGGCCTCAGCGTGCCGCGCGGGACGCGCCCTGCAGCGCCGCCGCAGTCGCCCTCCGCAGCCCGACGCGCGCCTGCGAAACCGGCCGCACCGGGGGCCACTTCCAAGATCTGGCCGCGGCTGCCTGGCAAGCCGCGAGAGTTCATTCCTAGGACGGAAGACTAGAGCGGATGGAAACGCTGACCCTAGATTCCCCCCTGCTGACAAGAAATGAGGCGGCAAGGTATTGTCGCGTGGGGCTGCGCACGTTTGATCGCCGCGTGGCACCGTATGTGCGGCCGGTTCCCATTGGGACTCGCCGCTTTTACGACCGAAGGGATATCGATACATGGCTCGAAACGCAGAAGGATGGTCGCTCACTCGTGACAGGCGTACGGGTGTCTACACGGTCCGCTTCACGCACGCGGGCGAACGGCAGCACCGATCCACGCGCGCAAGAGATCTTGCAGGAGCTCAGGTCGAAGCGGCGCGAATCTACGCCGAGACTATTTCCGGTCGCCGACTGCAACCCCGAACCGAACCCCTGAAGGAGCTGGACGTCTTGCTCGCCGAGTGGCTCAGCCAGATCGAGTCGGAGATCGCACCCGAAACCTCGAAGACCTACCAGGGGTACTGCTCGAACCACTTCTTGCCCTTCTTTGAATCGGCCGACCGGATCACCGTGAGCTCGGCGGAGGACTACAGCCGCATGCGCCTCCGCGCAGTCACGCGCAGTACGGTCGCGAAGGAGCTTTCCGCGCTGCGCAACTTCCTCAACTGGGCGGAGCGGCGGCACGAGATCGACGAAGCCCCTATCGTCCGCAATCCGCCGAAGCGATCGACGGGCACAGCCTTCAAAGGTGGCAAACGCGACAAAGTGCGCGTGTCCCTCACCAGTGAGCAAGCCGAAGCAATTATTGACTTCCTCCCGGACCGAACCCCGGTGGCCGGCCATCCCATCAAGGCCCTGTTCACGGTCATCTGGGATACGAGCCTCCGCATCGGAACGATGTGGCGCCTCGAGGTGCCGAAGCACTACAAGCGCGGAGACGACGTGCTCCGGATCTCACAGGAGATCGACAAGTCGAGATACGCCCGGTCGGTCCCGCTGACCCCCAGAGCGCGCCGCGTGCTCGATGGGATCTGCCCCCAAGAGGGCCTCATCTTCCGCCACTTCGAGTACCGCCGCATCCTCGTTCAGGCCGCACGCAAAGTGCTCGGCACGGAGCACGAGGCCAAGCACTTGAGCGCCCATGACTTCCGACACGCGGCCCTCACACACATGGCCGCAGTCGGCAGCGACCTCACCGCGATCGGCCACGTCGCCGGCCACAAGAACGCAACCACCACCGCGGTCTACGTGCACAACTCAGAAGCTGCTGCACGCCGCGCGGTGGCTCGACGAGCCGGAATTCTGGACACCAAAGTGGACACCGTTGCCGGCCAAGCGGCCGAAAACCGTCCAGCGGTACGACCTAAGTTTTCGGAATCATTGGGTGGGCCATCCTGGACTCGAACCAGGAGCCAATGGATTAAGAAAAGCGATCCACGACTCGCTTTCCCCTGTGAAACGCAAGGTTTCAGGGAAATAGGGGCGACACGTGGTGTCACAGAACGTCAGGAAACGACACCTGTACCGTCTTGATGACACCAAGAATGACACCAAGCGGCTCTATCGGGGGGCGGGTTGTGGCGCACGCGTCTTAGGTCACTTTCTTTCGGGAACCTGCCAAAAGTCCCCCTCGTACGGCAGCTTGAGTTGTGAGACCGCGGCGGGAAAGAAATCGTAATACAGATCAAGATCGTCGTAGGTAACGTGCAGTCCTGCAACAAACGCCTTCCACCGATACCGACAGACACACGAGTACTCAACTTCGTTTTCTCGGTGGACCGTGAAGACGCCAGCCGCTTGAGGGAGGTCAAGCTCGAAACTCAGGCGCAGATCGGTCGAGTCCAGGGACCACCGCTGGCCACCCAGCTGCAGGAACACGTCACTGTCATCACGATACACCGACAACAACGTGCGTCCGACACCATCCACCCTTTCGACGCTCGCCACCCCGTCGAACTTCTTTGTCCAGCGCGTCAATGGGCTGAAGTGGGAGCGGAAATCGCCGTCGCCTAGATTGAGCTCATACCAGAAACCAAGTCTGTTCCAGGAGCGAAGCCGGATCATACGCAAAGCCTACCGTCCACAAGGGCGGACCGGCAAATCGTACAAGCCGACGAGTGCTCCGCCCTGAACCGCGCCTGCTCTGCCGGCGCCAGCCGTCGCACCAGCATTCGAACTTCCAGCCGATGCAGCGAGCCTGGTCAGCGTCTTGTCAAGAGCTTGCCTTCCTCTCAAGGCAGCGGCGGCAATCTCGCGCAAGATCTTACCCTGCGTCAGAATGTTCCGCAGAAGAAGCGGCGCGCCGATAGGACCACTGAGGAAATCGAAAACGGTTTTCGCAGCTGAACGACCAGCTATCCTTCCAACTCTGTTCGTAATTCGCGCCAAAGCTTGCGTCGTGGCCAAGTATGCCCGTCGGACTCCTGTCAGATGAGCGGCTCCCAGTGGACCGGCTATCAACCCGATCCCGGCGGAGATCGCAGCGCTCTCCAGGCTAACACAACGCAAATTGCCGCCGTTGAGCGCAAGTTGAAACGCCACATCAAAACCGGCGCCGCTCACCGCACCAATGATCGCGGCGCTAACCACGGGGGAAATGCTCAGTTCCGGAAGGGTGAATTCCCCTGTCGGATCCTCGAATACATACGGATTCCCATTCGCAAACACATACGGATAGAAGCTCTCCGGCTGCTCGAGCTGCCCCTCCGCCGGATCTCTCGACAGAAACCTCCCCGTCTTCGCGTCGTAGTACCGCGCCCTGACGTAGTAGAGCCCCGTCCCTGCGTCCTTCCACATTCCTTGGAAGCGGCTGTCGCCGCCGAAGCTCACCTCGGGCAGCGCCTCGCCGCCCGCACTGCGCACATTGCCAAAAGTAGTGAGTTGGACGCGACCGTCGTACTTGCGCTCGAAATCGCCTGATGCGCTTCCGGGAGTTGCGAGCGAAATCTCGTTAAGACTTGAGGTTTGTGGCGCCGAAAATGCCTTAACGCGGTTTTCGAAAAGCACACCGGCGACGCTGAGGGCGGCTAAGAGAAGGACGGTGAGTTTCCGGATGCGCATCTTCCTTCTTTAGAGGCTACGTCGGGTCACCGGACCCGTACAGTTTGCGTGCCGTTGCGCTTGAGGCGACCGAAAAGTCGCTCCGCTCGGCATGTCGCAGAATGGCCCATTCTGCGGAAATGGGCGTCGGCTGCGCTCGACGCCTTCCCTCGCTCCACTCGACATAATCGAAGACTATGTCGCCTTTTCGGTCGCCCCAAGCGCGCAGTAGCCGCTACTTCGCGGGATGCGTTGCCTCGTGCACTTGCTTGAGCATCACAATGCTCACTTGGGTGTACATCTGCGTCGTCTCCAAGCTCACATGGCCGAGCATCTGCTGAATGAAGCGGATGTCGGCGCCGCCCTGAAGCATCAGGGTCGCCATCGTGTGCCGAAAAAGATGACAGCTCCCGCGCTTCCCGAGGTCCGCGGCATCCACGTAGTCTTTGACGAGCTGGCTCATCCGGCTCGGCGTGATGCTCTGTCCCATCGTCGTCAAAAAGAGCGTCCCGTCGTCGGGCGGCACCACGAGCTCGGGGCGCGCTTTTTCCACGTACCTCTGCACCCACCCAAGCGCTCTTTGGCCCATCGGCACCATGCGGTCCTTCTTGCCTTTACCCTGCCGAATCATCACCGTGCCGCGCTCGATATCGAGGTCAAAGACGTGAAGCCCGATGACTTCCATCCGCCGCATCCCGGTGCTGTAGAGCACCTCCAGAATCGCTCGGTCCCGGAGGCCCGTTGGTTCGTGAATGTCGGGCCGCACCATCACCGCTTCAGCTTCTTCGGCGGTGAGCACAGCTTTGGGCAAACGATATTCGAGCCGCGGAAGCTCGAGCTCGCCCGCGGGGTTGTAGAGGAGGACATTGTTCTTGGTGAGCCATTTGAAAAAGGCGCGGACCGGGACCAAGCGACTGTGTTGCGCCCGGGCACTGAGCGGGCGGCCGTCCGGTTGTCGATGGTAGAAGAGCGTCCGTTGGTAGCCTTCCAAGATGGGCTTGGTGATGTCCTGCGGCCGGACCAAAGATCGAAGCGCAGACCAGGCGATGAAAGCCCGGAGATACCCTTCTTGGCGCTCGACCGTGGTCGTGGCGTATTGCTTGACCCGCAGCCACCCGACGTACCGCTTCATCCACGCGCCGAGCGATTCCGGGTCGTCGGCGTACGGGAGCGGGGCGTCTTTCTTCTTGTGTCCGCGCTTGGGCACCCGAAAATCCGAGCTGCGACTACGATGCGCCGTTCATTGCGTGGACGGGCCGCGCCTTTTTGTTCAGGCCGACAGCCGCACCGATGTGGCTGACATCACTATCGAATACCTGTCGGTCGACGGGACCGATAGCCGGCCGACTCTCGGCCGAGACCGGTTCGGATGACGGACAAAGCGCATAAAGATAGCGCTGGCTGTGTCGGTCGCGGTGCCGCACCAAGTATTCGAGATTCTCGAGGCGTCGGATGTGAAGCTGTACCTGCGTGGCGCTGAGCCCCGTGTGTTGACGGACTTCTTTGCGACTAAAACGGACATCCTCGGGGTCGAGGCCTTCTTGTTGGGCGCGTTCTCGGACGAGCGCTTGAATCTCGGACCACAAACGCGCCGTTTGCGGCGCGAGCTCGTCCGCCACCTGAAGCGCAGCCATCAGTCGCTTGGCGACCCGGAGGTCCTCTTCGGTGCTTTCGATGTACCGAATCACCGCCTCGCCCTGCTTCGCCGTCTTCACTGGACGCTGATACTGATGAAGAAGCGTCACGCTCTGAATCAGCGTCAGGTACTTCATGTGGTCCCGGCGCGCTCGGGTTCGGGTGTCCGAATACTCGATGGCATCGACCAGGGGGTTGACGACGCGGAGCGGTCGTAGGAGTCGCTGCGCGTGTTGGTGAAGCGCCATCACGTGCTGACGCCGCTCCGCTTGAAGAAGACCCTGCAGGGTCTGGCTCTTTTTCTGCAACGCAAAAATCGCTTCGGTCTGCGCTTGGCCTTCGTCGAGCACTACGGCTTTACCCCGAAGACGCATCGGCCGTATCGTCCTCGGACCAAGGGCAAAGTCGAGCGCGCCGTGGACTACGTGAAGGACAACTTCCTTCGCGGCCGCACCTTCGAGGGCCTGCAGGACCTCAACGCCCAGGGCATGCACTGGCTCGAGCACACCGCCAACGTGCGGGTGCACGCCACGACGAAGGCACGCCCGGTCGACTTGTTTGAAAAGGAGCAGCCGACGCTCACGACGGTCTCTTCGGTCCCGGCGTATCGGCACCTCTCGCCGGTCCATCGCACCGTGAGCTGGGAGTCGCTGGTGCACTTCGAAGGCAGCCGCTACTCGGTGCCGCCCGCGTTTGCGGGTAAGACGGTGCAAGTCCATGCCGAGCACGGCACGGTCCTGGTCCGATGTGGCGACACGGCCATTGCCGAGCACCAGCAGGCGATGCGGGCAGGCCAAAGCATCATGGACAAAGACCACCTCGCCGAGCTCTGGAAGCTCACCGAACAGCAAACGCGGGCCCCTGAGCGCCCGAGCTGGAACCTTCAGTGGACCGGAAGCGTGCAAGAGGTGCCGCTCCGGGTCTTCGACGAGGTACTTCGATGAGCGTGCCGTACGAAGCGAGCGCCGAAGACGGCCTGGACAAGCTCGGCCTTCACGTCTGCAAGGACCGGCTCGACAGTGTCGCTCAACGCGCCGCAGCCGAAGGCTGGAGCTACACGCATTTTCTCGGATACCTCCTGGATGGAGAACTTCGTGCCCGCCACGAAAAGCGGGTCGAGCTCAATCTTCAATTCGCGAAGTTTCCTGCGCTCAAGGACCTCGAGGGCTTTGATTTCAGCGCGCAACCGAGCCTCGACAAGCGGCTGATGGACGAGCTTGTGACCGGCCGATACCTGAGCGAAGGCCGCAACGTGATTCTGCTCGGCCCGCCCGGCGTCGGTAAGACGCATCTGGCGATCGCACTCGGCGTACAGGTCGCCCAAGCTGGCAACCGCGTCTACTTCACCACTGCGATGGACCTGGCACACCAACTCACCAAGGCCGTCGACCAAAACCGGCTTCATCGAAAGCTCAACGCACTCATGCAGCCCCGGCTTCTTATCCTCGACGAGCTCGGCTATCTGGCCTTTGACCCGGTCCAAGCGAGCTTGCTCTTTCAAGTCATCTGCAACCGCTACCAGAAAGGGCAGAGCATCGCGATCACATCGAACAAGGCCTTTTCGGAGTGGGGACAGGTCTTTGCCGACGATACCGTCATGGCCTCTGCGGCGCTCGACCGCCTCCTTCATCGCGCCACGGTCTTCAATATCCGAGGCGAAAGCTACCGGCTCAAAGACCGCCGCAAGGCCGGCGCACATACCAACGGTCACGGTGAATCTTCACCGCTCGAACAAAACGATCATCCGATTTGACCCGGGTCCATTTCAAATGATTGGAAATGGATCACTTTCAAGTGATTGTTGACACTGGTTGCCGGTGGGGCCGACGACGTAGCGTTGGGCGCTGCTCGACCGGCCTGCCGAGACGCGGCGACCTTGGCCGTCGTAGGCGAAGTCGACCGGCTCCTCGACGAAATTCTGGTCTTCGATGCGGACGAGGCGGTCGAGGGCATCCCACGTGAGCCGCTGGTCGAGCCCGTCGCGGACAATGCGGGTCACGCGGCCGTTGTTGTCGTATTCGAAGCGTTGGGTCTCCACGCCGTCGAGGAGCACCTGCGTCAGTCGTGAGCCGCTTTCGTAGACGTAGGTCTCGACCCCGGCACTGCTGGTGCGCTGGGTGCGGTTCCCGTCCAGGTCGTAGAGGTAGGTGACTTCGTCCAGCAGCGTGTCGACGTCATCGAAATAGCGCTCCGCCTTCACCCGACCCGCGTCGTCGTATTCGATGCGAGTGTAGTGGCCGTCCTCCTTCGTGATCTTGTCGGGCTCCCCGGCGGCGTTCCGCTCGTAGGTGCGCGACAGGAGCACGGGGCGGTCGATGCTGGTGGCTGGAGGGGGGGCGCGGTGGGTGACCTATTCGAGAGGCGCCCTTTTCAGTCAAGACGGCAGACACATTGCGTGACATTTCGACTTTCTAGTCAACGACGGTCGGATCCATTGAAAGCGCTACAGTGGGCGTATGCCCAAAGATTGCGGAAGGTGTACATCCTCCAGGAGGCCGAGCTCTGGCGTCGACCTCCCAGTACACCGGAACGTCGGACAGTCCGGCTGAGCGATGGCATTCCACCGTGAAGGGAACTCTAGCGGACTGCCCCGCGGGAAGGCGAAGATCTGCAATCCCCTCCTTGGAGGCCCCCCAATTGTTGAGGCCGCCGATTTCTACCTCGAGGTCCCTTCCCAATGGACTCCCACCGCGACAGCGCGCGGTGATCACAACTTGCTCTCTCACGTTGTCTACCTGAAGCAGCAAATTCACTCTCGTGGAGGTCTTCCCCGCTCCGATCGTCGTTTCGCCACGGATTGACTCGGAGATGTGGTCGCTCGTCAAAGCCAGGAGCAGAAGCGGGGCGCATAGTGCAATGATGAGTCTAGTAGCGTACCGCACTGGATCACCTCCCTCGGATGTAGTTCGCGATGAGCTTGTACCGCGTCGCGCGGGTATCCCCCGATTCGGCAAATTTCACGTATCTTTCAAACATTGCCCCCTGCACCTCGGCGCTGCCAGCGAGGAAATTGGCGAGCATCGCGTACTGGTCTTCCAGTTCAGGGTAGCCGTAGGCATCAACGACCCCAAGTAGATGCAGAGGCTGGAATACGATGCCTTCGCCCGTGGGCCCGATGCCGTTGTTGCGTTGCCAAACGTGAAGAATTTCGTGTGCAAGTGTGGCCTTCGCGTTGACACTTGAAAGATCGACCGAGTTGTCGGAACGGCCCCCGACAAACACGTCATTGGACAGTTGGATGTACCCGAACGCAGGCGTCCAAGACCTCGCCCCATTGAATAGTGAGCCCCCACCTCTTAGGTTGATCGAGTTGAGGTCCACGGAGTTGCCGAAGTAACCAGAGACGAAATCTCTTTCCTGCTCGTTGAGACCACGACTCTGCCGAAGCCCGAAATCTGCGATCGCGATCGCTGTGGTGGCGAGAACGCCCCGGATCAACACAGTTCCCATCAGGCTTGGAAGGGAGAAGAGTCCGGTCGGGTCGCGAAAGACGTACGGATTCCCATTCGCGAATACGTACGATTGGAGCGTTTCCGGTTTGTGAAGCTGCACTTCCGCCGGATCCCGACTCAAGAACCTCCCCGTCCGCGCGTCATAATACCGCGCTCGGACGTAATAGAGCCCCGTCCCCGCGTCCTTCCACATCCCCTGGAACCGACTGTCGCCGCCGAAGCTCACCTCGGGCAAGGCCTCGCCGCCCGGGCTGCGCACATTGCCAAACGCGTCGTAGTCGAAGGTCTCGATGAGCTGCCCGTTCTCATCCATGAGCCCGATGACCGAGCCCATGGCGTCGCGAAGATAGATCCGGGTCTGAATCGTGCCGTCGCCTTGGTAGCGCCACAGGGCGTGCTCGCCGCCATAGACGAGCTCGCCGGTGAGGAAGGCGCCGTTGTGCACCAGGTGCGGGGACTCGAGGGATTGATTGCCGGTCGGGCCGACGACGTAGCGCTGGGCGCTGCTTTCCCGGTCTGCAGAGACCCTTCTCCCATGCCCGTCGTAGGCAAAGTCGACAGCGTCCTCGACGAAGTTTTGGTCCTCGATGCGGACGATGCGGTCGAGGGCGTCCCAGGTGAGCCGCTGGTCCAGCCCGTCTCGGACGATGCGCTTCACCCGCCCGTTTGCGTCGTACTCGAAGCGTTGGGTTTCGACGCCATCGAGCAGGACCTGGGTCAGGCGGGAGCCGCTTTCGTAGACGTAGTCTTCGACCCCTTGACTACTGGTCTTCTGGGAGCGGTTCCCGTCGAGGTCGTAGAGGTAGGTGACTTCGTCGAGCAGGGTGTCGACGTCGTCGAAATAGCGCTCGGCCTTCACCCTTCCCGCGTCGTCGTATTCGATTCGGGTGTAGGTGCCGTCCTCCTTGGCGATTTTGTCCGGCTCTCCGGCGGCGTTCCGCTCATACGTGCGGGACAGGAGCACGGGGCCGTCGATACCGGTCGCAGGCGGTGGGCCGCGGTGGGTGACCGATCGAACCCGGTCTCGGTCGTCGTAGGTCCAGGTGGTGGTCGGGCCGATGGATTGTGCAGTGCTGCTTGCGCTACACGTCGTTTGACCGTGGTTGAGCCAGGTGAGGCGGCCGGCTTCGTCGTACCGCATCTCGGCCCTCTGGCCCCGACGGTCTCGGAGCCACAGGAGCCGGCCTTCTTCGTCGTATTCGAAGAGGGTCTCGAACGGCGTAGTGAGAACCGGCGCCGGCGCCGAGGTCTCTTGGCTGCGCACCCGTCCAAGGGCGTCTCGCGTTTGGAGGAGCCCGCCGTGCGGCGCTTGAAGGCCGGTCGCCCTCCCCGCCGCGTCGTAGGTAAACGTCGTCGTGCCGGTGGCGTCGGTCAGCGTGTCGAGCCGGTCGCCGGGGCCGTAGGTGGCCGCGCGGCCGGTGCCGTCGGTGGCGGTCATCGAGAGCTCGCGCCCGCTGACGTCGAGATCGTGGTCGAGGGTCACCCCGTCGGGACGGCTGACGGTGTCGAGCTGGCCCTGGGCATCGTAGGTGCGCGTTTCGCTTTGCGCGAAGGGGTAGTCGACCTGGCGGACCCGGCCTTGGGCGTTGAAGTGCCAAGTGGTGACCTGGCCTTCGGGGCTTTGGGTGGTCTTCAGGCGGTGCTCGAAGCCATCGTGCTCGTGCTCGGGCCAGGCTTGCCGGTCGTCGTCGCTACCGCGGTAGCTCTGAAGCCCCTCGCGCCCCTCTCGAAGCCCGAGGCTCACGTCTCCGCTGAACACATCGAAGACGACCTCGCCGCCTTGGGTGACCTCGTAGCCGTACTGCCAGCTGGTGCCGGACAGGTCACTGGCGGTATCGAGCGCGCTCCTGGCGGTGTAGGTCAGCGAACGCTCGCGAAGAAGCTCATCGGTGCGCAGGGTCGGGTAGAACTGGGCTTCGTCGCGGACGGTCTGGCCGAGGAAGCTGCTGCTGGTGCGCGTGCCCCCGAAGAACTGGGTCTCGGACGGAAGGCCGTAGGGGTTTTGAAGGAGCACGGTGTCGCGCTGAAGCGGGTCGGTGACCGTGGTGCTCACCGGGGTGTAGGCAAACGCGGTGGTGCGGACTGCCGGTGTCGGCGCGTTGCACGAGCCGACCAGGTGCCGATCGGTCACTTCCTGGGAGAGGGTCTTGAGCCTTCCGTCGGGGTAGTAGCTCATCGACCGAACCCCGCCGAGGCCGTCGATGACCTGCTCGGCGCGGCCGGCGGCATCGCGGATGAACGTCGTGGTGTTACCCGACGCGACGTCGTCCACCGTCTCGAGGCGGCCTGCGATGTCGTAGTCGTAGACAGTCTCATTCCCAAGCTCGTCGAGCTCGAGGCGGACGCGGCCCTGCGGGTCGTACATGCGGGAGAAGCCGTCGCCGTTCGGGAGGGTCCAGCCCAGAAGCCGGCCCATCGCTGATACGCGGCGCTCGACCCGGCCGAAGGTGGGGCCCTCAATGGCGGTCCATTGATTCTCGGTGCCGTATTCGAATTCTGCTGTAATTCCATTGCCGTAGTCGTGGAAGCTCGGCCGACCGGCAGCATCGTATCCGTGCCTCGTCACCACGGAGCCCCGCGAGCGGGTCTTCAACCGATCGGCCGCGTCGTACGTGAACGTCGTCACCACGCCGTCTGGCGTCTCCATCGTGGCCGGCTTCTGGCTGTCCGGGTCGTAGGTGAACGTGAACGTGCCGAATCGATCAGTCTCGGTCAGCACCTCCCCGCGTGTTCCATACGTCCGCTCCAGCAGCACATTGCCATCCGCGTCTTCCATGGTGCGTTGGTTGCCGTTTTCGTCGTAGGTCCAGACGTAGGCCCCGCCGGTCGGCAGGTTCTCGCGCGTCAACCGATCGCCCTCGTCGTACTCGAACGTCGTCGTGAAGTCGGCCGGGTTTCCGCCCTCCTCGTACGGCTCAGCCCGTCGTGTGAGGTTGCCGCTGAAGTCGTAGCCGAAGCCGGTCCTGGCCCCGGTTGGGTCGGTGACCGAGATCAACCGGTCCTTGTCGTTGTAGAAGTACCTCGTCGTGTGATTGAGCGCGTCGGTTTCTTCCTGCACGTTGCCGCGGTCGTCGTACTTGCGGCGAATCGGCCGGTCTGTGGCGTCGAAGAAGTCCCACTGCCGGGCCTCTAGGTCGTAGTCGTTGCGCGAGCAGCCCCCATCGGCGTCGCAGAGCTGTCGGAGGCGGCCGTCGCGCGTGTAGTCCATGGCGGCTACCTGGTGACCCTGCCGGTCGATGATGCCGGTGAGGTGGTGTGCGATCTCGTTTTCGTAGAGGTACTGGGTGACGCCTCCGAGCTGGTCGACGACGCCCACGAGGTCGCCCTCCCCGTCATACTCGTAGGTCACCTCGTTTCCGAGTGGGTCGATCAGCCGCTCGATGCGGCCGCGGGCGTCTCGAATGAGCTGAAGGCCACGGCCGTCGCTGTGGATGATGGCGCCATCTTGAAACGCCACGGCGTTGCCGTTTGCATCTTGGATTTGCTCGATGCCGTTTTGAACGCTCAGGATGAACACGCGCCCATCGGCGGTGGTCATCACAAAGCGCTGCGGGTCGTAGAGCTCACCGGTGAACACGCCCGTAAGACGGCTCGGCGGGAGGAGACGCTGGTCGTTCGCCGGACCGACCGCGCTCGACCGGACCAGATCGACCTCGAGCGACGTGAGCTCCGCCCGCCCGTCCGAGCCATCGACGAACTCGAAGAACACCTCGGCTTCGCATGACCCGGAGAGCGGCTGGAAGTTCGCGAAGACCGGTCGGAAGAGATAGTACTCACGGTCACTCAGCCGAACCTCGGTGAAGTGGCTCTTCTGCTCGAACTGCTCCTGGCAGGGCAAAGAGAACGGCCGGTTGCTGGTGTAGATCGCGACGCCATCGCCCACGGGGCGGTTGTGGCGAATCGAGCCTGCACGCACGTCGAGCCGCCAGCCGTGGCCGAAATCGCCCTCTCGCTTGTCGCGGCTGTCGTAGCGGCGGACGACGGTGAGCGGAATCCCGAGCGTTTCGAGGCTCGCGTCGACGAAGCCAAGCTGCACCACGCCCACCTTCGCTCCGCCATCGACGCGGACCGGGACAGTCGTCTGGCTCAGGTTGCCATTGGTGTCGGTCGCGCGAAGCTCGAGGTCGTAGTAGCCGTTCTGGAGCAAGGTCGCATCGAAGGTGCCGAGCAGGCCGTTCGAGACCGGGCTGTAGCCCCGCTTCAGCACGACACGCTCACCGGTGTCCCGATAACGCGCCATCAGCGTGTACTCGAGCAGATTCTGGTCGCCGACCGTGCCAAGGACGTTGTGAAGATAGGTGAGCACCGCGTCGTCGCTGGGCGCGCTGAGCGCGACGACCGGTGGGCCGTCGTCTCCGCCGCCTAGAACGCCGATGTTGAGCTCGCGGACGATGGCGTTGCCGGAGTTGTCGGTGACCGTGAGCACCACTGCGTGGGAGCCGGGCTCGATGCTCGAGTACGTGGCCTGGTTCTGCGCGTCGAGCGTGAGCGGCGCCCCGTCGACGGTGAGCACGACCGAAGCGATGCCGGTCTCGTCCGAGACGGTGACCTGAAAAAGAGACGCTTCGCCGGGTGCGACGAGAACCGGCGTGGCCGTCAGCGAGGCGATCGGCGGGATCGCGTCCGCCTCGACATCCACCGTGAACGTTTGTCGGCCCACCAGGCCTCCGACGTCGGTCGCGAAGACGACGAACGTCTGCCGTCCGATCTCGTTGGCCGCCGGCAACCAGGAGACCACCCCGCTTACGGGGTCAATCGATGCCCCCGCAGGCGCCATGGTGAACGAGTACAGCACGGAGTCGAGCGGGTCCGGGTCCTCGGCGACCACGGTGTGCTCGTAGGCGTAGCCTGCAAACGCCCGGTTTGGCGGGCTCGATATGATGGCGGGTGGGTCGTTTTCGTTGGCGACGGTGATGGCAAACGTTTGAGTGCCCGAAGCTCCCCCCGCGTCGGTGACGCGAACCGTCACCGGGTTGCTCATGAACGTCGATGCATTGTCCGGGAACCAGTAGAGCCAGCCCGTCGATGGGTCGATGACCATGCCGAGCGGCGCTTCATCGAGCGAGAAGGTGAGCTCATCGCCGTCGATGTCGGTGGCGGTGACCTCGTAGCCGTAGTCGAATTCCTCGTTTGCCGTCGTCACCGCGGTGCTCGTGATCACGGGCGCGTCGTTGACCGGTACCACCCAGATTTGGACGGTTGCTTCGCCGGAATCGGCCTGCCCATCGTTAGCGCGGTAGGTGAACGAGACCGTCCCGTTGAACTGCGGCGGCGGCGTGTAGGTCACCTCCTGCCCCGCTTGGCTCAAAGTGCCGACCGACGGCACGCTGGTCACCGCGTAGGTCAGCGGATCGTTGTTCGGGTCGAAACCGCTCAGGACGAAGGTCGAGCTCGTGTCCTCGGCCATCGAGGCTGCGAACCCATACGCTGCGGGCGGCACGTTGACCGGGTCGGGCTGGTCGAACGCGATGTCCTCGTCGATGAGCCCGTCGCCGTCGTCGTCGATGCCGTTGGCGAGCTCTTCGTCGTAGCGACCGTCGCATTCATTGTCGTAGCCATCGCCTGCCGGCCCTGAGGACGCGACGCAGCCGTTGGCGAGGGGCACCATGCGCATGTCACCCGGATAGGCGTACGACTCGGTGACCGCCCAGCCGTAGACGGAGACGCCGATGGGCGTCGTCGGCAAGACATGCGAAACGTGGTGTTCGCCCGGCCCCACCGGAACCTGTGCCGCCGAGTAGCCGCTCGCACCAATGGTGATGAACGCCGTTGGGACCGGGTTGCCATCGATGCGGATGCCCCCCACTTCGGAATTGCGGGCGATGATGTTCAGATAGCTCTCGAACTCCTGTCGAATTTCTGGCTTGTAGATCGTTGCCGGAATGACGTAATCCGGAATGGTTCCGACGAAATAATCCGCGTTCCACTGCGAGACCGGCACCACCGTGAGCATGAACGGGTCGCCGGTGTTGTTGGGCAGGTTGTCGGTTTCGGTGCCCTTGGCGAATTGCATGACTTGGGCGGGCCCGGTCGTCTGGATCTCGACGTACTCGAGGGTCGGGTCGACGTCGTCCACGTCGATGACGTGTGCCTCACCCGGGCCGATCGTCGCGACGGTCACGCCATTAACGACCACGCCCGTGCCGGGCTCGGCGACGACGACGCTCAGGAAATACCCGCTCAACCGTTGGGCGAAGGGCGCCGCTAGAAAATGGTCGTCCCAGGTATCGACCGGCATGAACTGTTGGACTTGATGGTCACATGCGACTTTGTCTTCGGGGATGAAACCACACTCCGTGCCCCCGAAGAACGCGACTGGGGCGCTGGCGCTGAATCGGGTCCCACTGGGATTGGGCCCGGATGTGCCAAACTGCATCGCCTCGTTCGCGTCGAGTCGAACCGTAAACGGAACCCCCTCTTGCGTCGTGAGCAGCGAACCATCGGGGAGGCGCACCGGGTGGTTGAACACAACCGACGGCACGACGGTAATGTCCGTCCCGTCTTCGATTGCGACGACCGTCATCTGCGGCCCCGCCGTGCCCATCGGTCGACCTCCCCAACCGCTCATGACGTATTCGGTGCCGAGGACGTCGACCGGTATTCCAACGAAGGCGTCGGTGGAGAACGGATTGACGTTGAGTCCGTACACGCAGACCTCGAACTCCGCGGTCACCCGAATGACGCGGGGGTCGACCTCCCCTCGCACGTCGATGCGTGTCTCGGGAGGAAGAAAGACCTCACCCAATCCGTTCATCGGGACACGCACGAGCTCGTCGATCTCGTTCGAGGGCATGCTCACCCTCGCGACCTGATCGACGTTCGATGCCAGGTAGATGTAGTTGCCCGCCTCTCGGACGCCACCGAAGCTTTCGTTGAAAGCGAGGACGAAATCCGTCCCGCAGGTGTCGGGGCCCGGGGGTTTGATTTCCTGAGGCAGCACCTTCGCGTCAGCAGACGGCAGGTAGAGATCATCCCCAACAAACTCGGCCTGCACCTGGGTCGCACCAGTCCCGAGATCGATCACGACTTCGGCACGGCCGTTCGCATCCGTGGTGGCGAGCAGCGTCTGCCCCTCGAACGTGAACTGGACTTCGCGGCCGTCGATGCGGGCGTTTCCATCAAACCCGTCGACGAGCGTCGCGGTGACGGTCGTCGGACCAGAAGTGGGCGCCGCGACGGGCTGGATCACCAGGCCCGTTTCGCGTTTGGATACGGTGACGGGGATTTCGATGATCGTCGCGCCCATGCTGGGATCGCGGACGGTGAGGACGGCAGTGTATTCGCCAGGCAACGCATACGCGTGAGGCACGCGCAAGTCGTCGTCCACAAACGGTACCGCGGATGGCCTGCAGCGTGGACCGCGTTGGACCGTCTCTCCGTCGCCGAAGTCCCAATCGCAGATGAGGTCCCGGATATCGGGATCGTACTCAAAGATCAGCCAATCGTAGCCAAGGTTCCAGGTCTCGCCCCAGCGCAAGTCGAGCCGCTCGGGGGCCCCCAGCACCAAGGGCGGACGGTTTCCGAAATAGATATCTCGCGTGATGCTCGCCTCCACGAACGTGGCATCTCGGGCCATCAGAGTGATCGGTGTGGGTCCCGTGACATTGGTCTGAAAATCGGAGCTACCGCCGGGTCCAGGCGCACCCGAGGTCCACTCGGACCTGAACCGGACGAAGACGATGGGCGCATCGCCGGGCTCCGAGACGTCGGTGACCGTGAGGCGCTCCCCCTGGATCGCGCTGCCGCTCGTGAAGTCAGCGATGGGCGGGGCCTTGGCGCTGTAGACGGCTTGATAGACGTCGTAGAAGCCAGCGGCGTCGGTCACCCGAAGCGACACCAAGTAGTTGCCAGGTGCCGGAAACGCGTGCACCGGGTTTCGCTCGGCGGAGCGGGTGCCGTCGCCGAAGTCCCACTCGTACGCAACGATGTCGCTGGCGCCTCTCAGGGACTCATCGTCGAAGGGAACCACGGTGTCGCCTTGAAAGGGCGAGTACACCCGGAAGGTCGCTAGGAGGGTCACGGCCCCCCCGTAGTTGTTGACCGCAACGAATTTCACGTACCTCGCCGGAATCGGCTCGAACACCAACCAGCGGCTCAACGCCTGGGTCATGGTGCCGACATAGACGCGGGTGAAATCTTCGGGGGCGCTTCCGGTGTCGGAGACCCAAATCTCGAAGTCGCGGACTTTCGTGCTCGGTGAGGACCCTTCATTCGCCAGGTTCACGCGGTTGATCACGACAGGTTGCGCGTCTCGAAGCTTGACCGTGAAGAACTCATTGCTGTCGCCCGCGGTCTGCCAATTCCCGGTGGAAAGTGAGATGGCGTTGGTTGCGGGGCGAACCTCGCTGCTCGCGTCGACGATCTCGGCGCCACCCTCGGAGAGCGACACCAGGCCTCCAGCACGCGCTCGCGAATACACCGCAAAGGATCGCAGGTCGCTGCCGATGTTGGGCACCGTCACCTGAAGGTATCGAGCCGAAGTCGGCTCAAACGTGGCGACTTCCTGTGGTACGAGGGCATCGCCCGAGTACAGGAGCTCGTCGAAATCGCCGGGAGCCGTGCCCGTATCCGACGCGCGCAGCTCGACGGTCTTGGCGCCTCCACGTGCGTTGGCGAGCTGCGCCGTGAATCGGTCGACGGTCTGCAGATCCCCGCGCAAATCGACGATGAAGGTCGGACCCGACCGCCACCAGATCGTTCCGCTCTCGTCCCTCGGCACGCCTCCCTCGTACGAGACGATCGATGCGCCGTCGGTCAGGTCGGTGACGTTGAACTCCTGCGACGTGCTGAACCGCGCGATCGGGCCGTCTGTCAGGCACGGGCCGCTAGAGGGCGGCGTTCCATCGAGGCAGGCGCCGGTCGCGTCGCAGAGCTCGTCGCCGTTGCAGATGTCCCAGTCCGGGCACGCCGTGCCCTCGGGCGCGATCTCGTGCGTGATCCCGGTGATCGGATCGCAACTGTCGATCGTGCACGGGTTCTGGTCATCGATGTTCGGGGTCGATCCGGTTTGGCAGATGCCGGCGCCGTCACAGACCGCACCGCCATCGCAGGCGTTCCCGTCGTCGCAATCGGTGCCTGCGGGCACTGGGTCGTGCTGCACGCCCGTTACCGGGTCGCAGGAGTCCGCGGTGCACGGATTGCCGTCGTCGAGGATCACGTCCTCGTCGAGGCTTCCGTCGCAGTCCTCGTCGATGCCGTCACAGGTCGCGTCGTTGGACGCGGGGACCCCGGCATTGCATGTGTCGATGATCAGTCCGCCGACGCAGCTCAGCAGGCCCGCAGAGGCGCATGCGCCGATTCCGCAGCTCGTCGGAACCAAGATGTGATCTTCATCGACAAGGCCATCGCAATCTTCGTCGAGCCCGTCGCACACGGCGTCACTGGGCGCGGGCGCACCCGGCGTGCACGAGTCCTGCTCCTGACCGTTCAGGCAAGAGATGCTGCCGATCGCGGTACAGAGCCCCACCCCACAGCTCGTCGGAACCGACACGTAATCCTCGTCGACGGCACCGTCGCAATCGTCGTCCACCGTATTGCAAAGGGCATCGTTTAGGGCGGGCGCGCCCGGGGTGCAGCTGTTCTGGACCGAACCGTTGAGGCAGCTCGTCGTGCCAGTCGCGGCACAGGCCCCCACCCCGCAGCTCGTAGGCTCGGGAGCGAAGTCCTCGTCGACCAGGCCGTCGCAATCATCGTCGATGCCGTTGCAAGTGGCGTCGGTCGCAGCCGGCGTTCCCGGCGTGCAGGAATCCTGGGAGGCACCGCCGACGCAGCTGGTCGTTCCCGTCGACGCACAGGCCCCGACGCCGCACGTCGTGGGCTGCGGGGAGAAGTCTTCGTCGGCGCCTCCGTCGCAGTCATCGTCGACGCCATCGCAAGTGACGTCGTCGGGCGCAGCAGTGCCAGCCACGCAGTCGTCCTGAATTGTGCCATCGACACAGGTCGCTGTTCCGGTCGCCGCGCAGGCCCCGGCCCCGCAGGAAGTGGCGTAGGAAGCAAAATCGCTGTCCGGGACACCGTCACAGTCGTCGTCCATGCCGTCGCAGCTCGCGTCGTCAACAGCGGGAGGCCCGGGCGTACAGGAATCCTCCTCCAAACCGTCCGTGCAGCTGGTGGCACCTATGGCCGCGCATGCGCCCACGCCGCAGCTGGTCGTTTGCGGGGCGTAGTCTTCGTCGATCTCGCCATCGCAATCGTCGTCTCCGCCATCGCAACTGGGGTCGTCGAGTGCACCAGTGCCGGCCACGCACGAGTCCTCGACCACGCCCTCGACGCAGCTCGTCTCGCCCACACCGGAGCAGGCGCCTGCTCCACAGGTCGTCGGGGTTGATGCGTAGTCCTCGTCCACGGCCGCATCACAGTCGTCGTCGACCGCGTCGCAGGTCGCATCGTCTGCCGCAGGGCTTCCCGGGGTACAGCTATCGACCACTTCTCCTTCGACACAGCTGCTGACACCAGTCCCGCTGCATGCCCCAAGACCGCAGGTCGTGGGCGTTGCGGGAAAGTCTTCGTCGATCTCGCCGTCGCAGTCGTCATCGACGCCGTCACAAGACGGATCGTCGGTACCACAGCCCGTCCCACCACTGCACGTTGCCTCCCATTGCAAGCACGGGTACGGCATCTGAGCGGAGAAACCCCAGGTGTTCTCGAAGTCCCAAGCTTCTGACTCGTAGAACGAAGGGTCTTGCAGGACGACCGTGTGCCGCCCCTCCGTGTGTGCGTTTCCGCACCCGCCGGTGAGGTCGCAGTCGAAGAACGATGCGACAAGCGTCTCAGGACCACCGCCCCCGGTCGCCCCGTGCTGCGGAGCCATGGGGCCAGCGCCATAGGAGTTGGTGGTGGCGCCCTGCACGACGCCGCCGATGATCGCCCCACAGCTCGCATTGCTGATGTTCGCTTTGGAATCCCACATCGCGCAGGAGAGCGCGACTTGGGCATAGCTGTTGACAATGGCCCCGTCTTGCGTGCGTCCAGAAATGCCGCCCACGTACTGGTCCCCGATCACGGTTCCCGTCACGAACGATTCCTCGATCACGCCCTCGCGCTGCCAGCCGACGAGGCCTCCCACGCGTTGACGCCCTTCGATGGATACGTCTTGAACGCCGATTCGAGTGACGATCGCGTCCTGCGTCACGCCGAAGAGGCCCACCCAATCGTCGGTCGGTCGATCGATCCCGATCCCGGTGACGATGTGTCCGCCGCCGTCGAGTGAACCGTTGAACGGATTCGGATTGTCACCAATCGGCCGAAACCCTTTGCCGTCCCCTGCATCGAAACCCGCGCAGTCGATGTTCTGCGCGAGCACGTAACTGGCGGTCAGGTCATTTTCGATCGCCTGCAGCTCCGCGCACGACGAAATCGGCGCAGGATCCACCGCGGTCTCGCCGTCCGACTCGGTGGTCGCCGCGACTACCGGGAGTGCGTCGGGTACGGACGCGTCGGTGGTCGATGCAACATCGGCCTCGAGCGGCGGCGCCGAACCGGAGCAGGAAAGCGCTCCGAGCAAAAAGAAACCAAGGATGAGGCGAGGGTTCGAAGGGCGATGTCCAAGCAACGGTAAGATCCTCGTGAGAACGATCGTTTTCTAGGAGCGCGACCTTGGAGTCGCGCGCAATGAGCGTGCGACGATACCCGAAATCGAAACCACTTTGCGAGGACTTTCTTTGTTCTCTTGCTCACATTGAAGCGCGTTCCGCGGATGCCATTTGGGAATTCAGATGAAGTCCATTGAACGAAGACGCACACCCGTGGGCACGCCGCGTGTTCAACGATGAGCCTATTGGAGAGGGCGGCCTTTGGTCGATTCGTCGAGTCGAGACGCCCAAAACGACCATTGCTTTTCGACGTGTTATCGTTGTGCCTCCTCAGAACCCCGTCGACCGCACAATCGTTGACGTTTCCACGCTCGGGGTCAAGCTCGCCCTACCCCGATGCTTGACTTGCTGTACGCCCTGCTCGCGGCCGCCAGATCGAGCCTGAAGGCGCAGCGCGAACTCGCTCTCGAAAACCTCGCCTTGCGACAGCAGCTGGCCATTCTGAAGCGCAGGAGCAAACGCCTCAAACTGACCAAGACGGACCGCGCATTTTGGGTCGCGCTCTCGCGCCTGTGGCCTCTCCTAGCCCATCGGGCTCATGTTGAGAGCCCAATTGCGCAGAACTAATCGTTATGTCGCGCGCGCCGCGACGGGGACATGGCGTTCGTGCGGACTACCTGCAACTGCACCTCCGCCTTGCTCGCGAATAAGCCGAAGGCGTTGAGCGCGCGGTTCACGGTCGAGCTCGGGACGAAGACCCGACGCGAGGACGATGCAGTTTTGGTGTCTGCCAAAACTATGCCTTGCCGCAACTACGCTCCCTGTATCGTGCTGTGCATCTCTGCATGTTCCTGGATGGATCTGTGCTGTCCTGTTCGATCCTGCAATCCCTTGGAACACCTTGGATTGCCCTGCAGCATCCTGTCTTTGTCTGGATTCCTCTGGATTGATCTGCATTGCTCTGCATCGTCCTGGATCGGTCTGTAGATCCCTGGACGAGCTTGTATCTCTCAAGAAGCTCAGCGAAGCAGGCAAATCCAAAAAAAAGGACCGGGGGCGAAAAAAGTTTGCTGATTCAAGAATACTTTGGGTCCGCAAAACCGATAACCCGGTGTGAGCGAAACAGACCTCTGTAAACCCGACCCTCGCATCTCTGTTCGGAAGCCTGCGTCACCGACGCTACCGCGCGACGCCTATCCGTACTTCCTGGCGTGTAAGCCCGAGATCGAAACGCTGCTGCGCGGCGGTCACACCATGCACCGCGTCTGGGAAGCGTACCGGGCCGCGTCACCCCCATTTCCAGCGACATATGAAACGTTCCGCACGTACTGCGGAAAGCACGGGCTTGCGGGCCTGAGATACAAGGAGCCGCCGCCGACCGCACCCGGGCCCGGGCCCGATTCGCGGCGACCGCCGACCGCGCCACGGCCACGCGTCGACCCCTCCGGCTCACCCACCGTCTGGCCACGGCTGACGGGCAAGCCGCGGGAGTTCGTTCCCCGCATGGACGACGATTGATGATCGGTACCTGGTTCACCTACGCCCAAACCGCGCACTACACGGGCTGGTCGGTTCACCATCTGCGAAACCTCGTCTCCGCGGGGCGAATCCCGGTCTACGGGCGCCCTAGGGTGCGCCGTTTTCGCCGGGATATGTTAGACCTCTATCTGACGAACCCGGACATGGCGATGCGGACGTTCCTGGCAGAAAGGAATGAACCGTATGGCCGTTAGAAAGCGAGCCAACTCTTGGCAATACGACTTCACGCTTCAAGGCTACGGTCGCCGGCGAAAAGCTGGCTTCCGAACCAAGGCCGAGGCGCGCGAAGCCGAACAGGGGGCTCGCGAGGACCTGATCGCAGGTCACAAGCGAGTCCGCTTCGCCGACGCGTACGAGCAGTACATGTCGGCCACGACGATGAAAGATCGCAGTCGGGATTCTTACCGGAATCTCTGGCCGCAGATCGAACCTGCGCTTG